>Ga0247768_1000059_pt1 | contig 45291 bp, 25 predicted proteins | sample UWRJL016104C6_FD_179944 | JGI IMG/M metagenome (GOLD analysis project Ga0247768, IMG submission 179944) | Plant litter microbial communities from Arlington Agricultural Research Station in Wisconsin, United States - UWRJ-L016-104C-6 | ecosystem: Environmental > Terrestrial > Plant litter >... | reverse complement strand
AGTCGAGACTGAGAGGTCGATCGATCACACTGGGTCTGAAAAAACCCCAGGACGTTTAGTACAGCAGTGAGGAATATTGGTCAATGGCCTAACGGCTGAACCAGCAACTTGGAGGAATGAGAGTTAACTTACTCAGTTAAGTTAACTTGCTTGACTAGGTCTTGTAAAATTCTAGATAAAGCTGATAATGACAACTTTATATCTATAGGTCTCGACTAAATCTTGTGCCAGCAGTCGCGGTAAGACAAGGGAGACGAGTGTTATTCATCTTTATTAGGTATATAGGGTACCTAGACTGTGTAATATGGCCACAAAATGGAACCTTTTACACTAGAGTTTGTTATGTGAGAGGATGTCAGAATTACTGGTGGAGAGATGAAATTTTTTGATACCTTTAAGACGGGTAACGGCGAAGGCAAACCTTTATGTACATAAACAGAATAACTTACATATATTGGTACTTGTGGGTTATTAATAACTGACGTTGAGGGACGAAGGCTCAGGGAGTGAAGAGGATTAGATACCCCCGTAGCCTGGGCAGACAATGATGAGTGCCATAGATTAGCTTTTAAGCTGAACTATAAATGAAAGTGTAAGCACTCCACCTCAAGAGTAATGTGGCAACGCAGGAACTGAAATCATTAGACCGTTTCTGAAACCAGTAGTGAAGTATGTTGTTTAATTCGATGATCCACGAAAAACCTTACCACAATTTGAATGTTCTAAATACATTATTGTTTAGATCACATGCGTTGCATGGCTGTCTTCAGTTAATGTCGTGAGATTTGGTTAAGTCCATTAAATTAACGTAAACCCTTATTTTATTTAAAAGAATAAAGTAGCACACCGCTATATTTGGATGTGGTAATAGGGACTAAGACAAGTCATCATGGCCTTAATATTGTGGGCTATAGACGTGCCACATAAGCCTTTACAAAGGGATGCAATAATGCGAATTGGAGCTAATCCCACAAAATAGGAGATAATATGGATTGTAGTCTGAAATTCGGCTACGTGAATAAGGAATTACTAGTAATCGTGAGTAATCAGATCACGGTGAATTTAATCTCAGATAGGTACTAACTACTCGTCAGGCGCTGAAAGGAGTATGTGCAATAAGTTTGGTTTTTGTTGATTACTATTTTAAATATTTAGATTTAGAACTTTTTGACAAATAATCTTCGTATGCGTGACTTTGATTGGTGTTAAGTCGAAATACGGTTCGTGTAGTGGAAATTGCACGGGATTAATAAACATTAACAATACACAAAAAGTCTTTGTAAGGAGTTTTATTAATATATTTTAACGATATATTAATAATATATGGTTCGATCCCATAATAGGCTCAAATGTAGTTAGATAAATATATCTAATTTAAATATTATGTGTTTTAATAATATTTAAATTATAAACAATTTAAATAATTTAAATTGTTTATATTCATATATTTATTAATTATTTTATTAATCATAAATTTTTATATTGTAAAAAAAGATAAAAAGGATAGGAAGTTTAATTATTGATTAATTTTATATATTATAGTTGGTATTTGATTATAATTATTATATTTATATAATAATAAAAGGGAGGTTCCGTTTGTTGGTATGACGGGTTGAGCTGTAAACTCAATAGCATTAAGCTGTCAAAGGTTCAATTCCTTTTCTTCCTATTTTTTTTATTTTATAGATAAATAGTAGGATAGTAGAATAAAGATATATATTATGCTATACTACTATATATGTTAGTTATTAATGATTTATTTCTTTTACGTTAATTTTAATCTAAAAAGCCTTTATAGCTCAATGGTAGAGCAGGATACTGTTAATATTCTGATAGATGTTCGATTCATTTTAAAGGCTAAATTATTTTTTTAATGGCTTGGTTCATTTATATATAAGGATTACATTTATTTTAAAGGATTAGATTTATTTTTATTTAATTTATCCAGTGTTCTATTTAATTTACTTAATGTTATAGTTAATTTACTCAATTTTCTATTCTTAAATAAAAAGTTATTAATAATTAAATAGATTTGTGTATTTTTTTATTAATCTTTTATTTTATTTTTGCTGTAAAGTCTTTAAAAATTTAATTGTCAATTGTTATTATAAATTTATACCTTATGTTTTACGCTTCCACTATAGGTGTTTATGTGGATATGAGAGCATATTTTATTACTACCATATTTATAATTCCAGTAGGTACTATAATTAAAATATTTTCATGATTAGCAATTTGTTATGGTGGATCTTTAAATTTTACATCATCACTCTTATACGCATAAGGTATCGTACACATATATAACTTATTATTGGTAAGATTACTTAGAAAAATTATATGTTATATACTATAAAAGAACATCTTTTTGGTGGTTATACAGAATTATCTTTAGATTTATTGTATGTTATTGCTATATCTTTTGGTATATTTGTTATTGTAAGTAAAAATCCTATAGTTTCTGTGTTATTTTTAATAGGACTTTTTTTAATTATATCTTGTAATTTAATTCTATTAGGTTATACTTTTATAGGTTTGGCTTATTTACTAGTTTATATCGGGGCGGTGTCAATATTATTTTTATTTATATTAATGTTAATAAATGTTAGAATATCTGAATTATCTACAAATAATATAAACAGTATACCTCTAGCTATATTATTAGGTTGTTTTTTTGATTTTTTTGTCAATAATATATTACCTTATATTATTTTGGATAATGATACATCATATTTATTTAGTTTAAAAAAAAAATTAGCTTATGTTACATCTGTATTGTGAGATGGACATTTAGCAGAGATTTCTCATATAACAAGTATTGGTAATGTATTATATAGTAATTATTCTATTTGACTTATTATTACATCTATAATATTATTATTAGCTATGGTTGGTTCTATTGTTATAACAATAAAACCGCAAACTAATAATTAGAAATGAAGATATTTATATGAAATATACTAGATTATAAGAGATTAGCTTAATTGGTAGAGCGTCCGTTTTACACACGGGAGGTTAAGTGTTCGAGTCACTTATTTCTTAAGTAGTTCTTTATTAATATATTTATAAGAGATCTTAGCTTAATGTAAAGCGTATGACTTTTAATCATTATTATAAGGGTTCAAATCCCTTAGATCTTATTTTAAATTAATACGGCCATAGGTTAATGGTAGACCATTCGTCTTCCAAACGATTTGTACCGATTCGAGTTCGGTTGGCCGTAATTTTTTATAAATTTATTATATAAATATCCTTTTTTAATGATATTAGGAGAGGATCACTTAATGTATAGTAGATACTTAAAAAATTATCTTATTTATCTATTTAATATATGGTAAAGCTATTTTAATATGTTTCTAGTATAAAGGTTTGATACTTAGGAAAAGTTTTAATACTTTGATGCTTATAAAAAATTAGACATGTTTGAGTTATGGTTAGGTATTAATTATAATAATAGTGATCTTATTAATTTAATGCCTTATATTTTATTGTTTTTATTTTAAATACTATATTATAAATTAATATTTATAATAAATTTATAAATATAGAAATAAAATGTTATTAAAAAATAATTTTATATATGATTTTTTATTTTAAATAAAGAAATTTTTTATAAAAATATTAGGGGTTAATAACTTAATTGGTAAAGGACTTTCTTGTCACGGAAGTAGATGTCGGTTCGATGCCGGCTTAACTCGTTTTGTATTTAATGTATTTATATATTAGTTAAAAATATTTATTTTAGATATTAGTCAATAATATTTATTATACAGGTTTTATTTAAAATTTATGAATTAAATATTATACCTATAAATTACATATTATACCTAAACATTGTACAAATATTGTTATATAAAGGGAAAGTTGCTATTGGTAAGGCTAGATATTTGCTAAATATTGTGTTTAACACCTGGTGGTTCGAATCCGCTCTTTTCCGCATTTATATGCTATTATTTTTGTTTTAATAAGAAAAAATCTTTTTTTTTTCATTTATAACTTATATGTGTTATATGATATAAATCTATACAATCTTAATTTTAGTTATATAAATATTTATTAATAAAGCTCCTTGTATAAGGGTGAGGTGTAGGCCCTAGGTTTTATTGTCATGGGTAGTACATAGATTTTTGTGTAGTAGTCTTCCTCAATTAAATAATCCGAAAGATGAGATACCTTTATACGTGGTGGTCAATTAGGTTTTAGGATTCTAAGTTATTATAGGTATATAAAACGCCTCATAAAAGGCGTTCTATGCCACATATAAGGGCTAAGTTACCTACGTGTTGGGCAGTATATGATTAATGACTAGGGTAGATATGATATAGATAACTGTTTACAGTCTAGAGAGACGACATTTATGGATATGAGAGATAACTATCTTAATAATATTTTAATAGCTAGATACATTTTAATAGGTTAGGTATTATATATAAAGTTGTCCTGGTTATAGGGTATTCATTATCAAAGTTATTTTTATTGGCAATTGAAATAGGGTCTTCATTTATGGTTATATTAAACTATAAACATAATCCCTTTGCCAAGATTAATGTAACTGGCGGTAAACATGGTCTCCCAACCAACCACCCACCCACCCTTCCCCCCTCTAAAGTGATTGTACGAGGCGATCGATACCGGCTCTCATGCAGTACGCGATCGATACGACCCCTCCCTAGGTTGTACGAGGCGATCGACATGGGCTCTCATGCAGTACGCAATGGAAACGGCCCCTACCTAAAATGGTTGTAACTTTTAAATTTTCGGCCCGGTCCCCCGATAAATTTATCTGCAAGATCCTCCGACCGGAAGGATTCTCCGTTCGGCACGTCACGATTGAGTTGTCGGGACGGTACAATTAAAATACCCGAGCAAGTTATCAGCTCGGGCCCTCCATGTTATCAGTTAGACCCGATCAAGTTATCGTCTGGATTGTTTGACCAAATTGTCCGCCCGATGTTAAGATCAAGTTGTGGGATCTGTCTTCCGATCAATTTTTTCCAGGGTCCTCCTGGTTATCCGGCCTATCATACAATAAGGTGTGTTTGTAAGAAACTAACGAGACCGGTTCCCGGATCGGCACGATTGGATCAAGTTGTCCGGTGGTCCGAGCAAATTCTTGGCCCAATCTTCCTGGTTGTCAGCCCGATCTTCCTGGTTCTACGAGGCAATGCAGATCGGCTCTCCGCTCGGCATAATTGTATCAGGTTGTCAGCCCGATCTTCCTGGTTGTACGATGCAATGGAGATTGGCTCTCCGCTCGGCACAATTGTATCAGGTTGTCAGCCCGATCTTCCTGATTTTACGAAACAATCGAGACTGTCTATAGCTACCACCGGAAGCACCATTGAGACTGTCTACACTTACCACTGGAAGCAGCATTGAAAGGGTCTACACCTAAATAAGCTCGGTCTCTAAAGACGTACAAGAATTATCCCAATAAGGTGGAAGGACAATAATGTCCCCGAAAAGGTGGATGTACAATAATGCCCCCCCAAAAAACTTGGCTTACCAACAAGTAGCGAGAAGACAAAATACGATGTTAAGATCGCGGAGACCAAATACGACGTCAAGACCGCTGAAACCAAATACGACGTAAAGACCGCTGAGACCAAATACGATGTAAAGACCGCTGAGACCAAGCATGGTGTGAAGACTGCTGAGACCAAATACGATGTGAAGACTGCTGAGACCAAATACGATGTAAAGACCGCTGAGACCAAATACGATGTAAAGACCGCTGAGACCAAGCATGGTGTGAAGATGGACAGTAATGTCTCGAATAAGTTGGACGGACATTCCTGTCCCAAATAAGGTGAACGGATAGGAATGCTCAAATAAGCTGTCCGTGCATAGGAATTAGGATATGAAGACGGACATAATTGTTCCTTCGGAGTTAAAATGGACCGCTATGTCTAAGTAGTAGCTAACATTTTAACCGGGCCGAAAATTTAAAAGTTACAACCATTTTAGGTAGGGGCCGTTTCCATTGCGTACTGCATGAGAGCCCATGTCGATCGCCTCGTACAACCTAGGGAGGGGTCGTATCGATCGCGTACTGCATGAGAGCCGGTATCGATCGCCTCGTACAATCACTTTAGAGGGGGGAAGGGTGGGTGGGTGGTTGGTTGGGAGACCATGTTTACCGCCAGTTACATTAATCTTGGCAAAGGGATTATGTTTATAGTTTAATATAACCATAAATGAAGACCCTATTTTTAAGAGTATAGTTTAATTGGTAAAATAGGAAGCTTCAAACTTCAAATTTCCAGTTCAAGTCTGGATGCTCTTGATGTAATATATATATGAAATATTAGTGGTTTTAATATAATTTTATATATTTAAGGTTCCTTAGCTTAATAGGTAAAGCGCATTTTTGATAAGGATGTGATCGACGTTCAATTCGTTGAGGAATCAATAAATTTGCGATAATTATGTATAAAAGATTTTTTTTATTAAATTTCATGAAGTTATACTTTTCATTAATGAAGGTAAATAAATTTAATAATATGATGGTGTGTTAGTTAAATGGTATAACGTGATGCTACGGACATTTTATTACAAGTTCGAGTCTTGTACGCACTTATTTAATTATTTTTATGATTAGTAGGATGATCTTTTATATATAATAATTCAATTTTATTTATTAAGTACATTCTAATCCTTCTATTAACAGGTATGTATTTTTTTTTTTTTAGTTGGTAAATTATTTTTACCTTAAAAGAGAATTGACTGAGTGGTTTATAGTGATAAGCTTGAAACTTATTTGGTTGAAAAACCACATCCGTTCGAATCGGATATTCTCTGTGTAATATCATAAATGTTAAACGGGTTAGAGCCAGGTTGGTTAGGCGCCTCATTTGGGATGAGGAATAGTTATGTTCGAATCATAATAATCCGATATTTACTATGTAAAAATATATAAATGTATATAGTAATGTATTTGATATGTAATGTATTATTTCATTATTTTTATATTAATAACTTTATTATAAAAATAATGGCAAGTATAAAAAGAGACTATTAATAACATTTAGCTGTATGTTAGAGAGTGATAAAAAAAAATAATGAGGGGAATTTATTATATTAAAAAATAATAATATAACTTGTGCTCTTGGAAGAAATTCTGTTTTAAACGAAGCGAATTGAAGTATCTTATTAGCTTCAGGAAAGGAAATCAAACGAGATTCTATTAGTAGTGTGAATGAAAATAGATTTAAGACTTTAAAGTAAAATGGATTGATCTGTTTGAATAAAGGGGAACCTTCCTCTAAGTCTAAATATAACATACAAGCGATAGTGATAGTACTGTGAAGGAAAAATATTATTAGTAGTCTTATAAGCAGCTCAAGTTAAGTTTAATAAACATATGAGAGCGTACCTTTTGTATAATGGGTCAGCAAGTTCTAATTAGATGCAAGCAATTACTGATAAAATAATAAAAAACTTTTATTTGTTTTTTATTAAGTTAATTAGAGTTGCCTAGATAATCCAATTATTAAGTAATGAATAAGTATCTAAATAGAGACCCGAAGAGTAGTGATCTTACTATGGTCAGGCTTATAAAAGGCCGAATGGGTTATCGTTGTAAAGATATCCAAAGAACTGTGGTAAGTTAGTGAAAGACAATACTGACTACTATAGCTGGTTTTCCGCGAAACATATGTAAGTATGTAGTTTTAAATAACATCATAGCAGGTACAGAATTGTAATCTCGTATAATTGAATATTATTATTATTATTTATATAATTTTAATAAACAATTGTAGATATGGGGGGGTCGTGAAGACTCTATTCGCGAGTATTTGCTCTCGGAAGGGCAATGATGATTGTTGAGCTATCAGACATTTAACGCTAAGGTTGTATGTCTAAAGGGAAACAGCCCAGAACAAGTGTTTAAGGTTCCAAAGTTTTTGTTAAGTGAAATTAAGGAAGTATTTAAACTATACAACCAGGAAATAGGCTTAGAAGCTGCCATTTTTTAAAGACCTCGTAACAGAGCACTGGTTCAATAACTTAATAAATAATGATTAGTTATTTATTAATAAGTTAGAAGCGCCGAAAATATAACGGATCTAAACAATACACCGACACCTTGTCCATAAGAATTAATTAAAATACTATATAATTATAGTTATTGTTATAATTATATTGTAAATATATTTAAATGTTAAGTATAAATTATGGGGTAGCGGAACATTGGGTAAATCATAAAATTAACTTTTTTAAAGTTAATTATCATTATTATTATAGAGATATCATAATAAATGAGAGATATCCCAAGTGATAATGCTGACACAAGTAACGAAAAAGAGGTTCTTTAATTATTATTGGAGTATAATACCTCTCGCCTTAAGCTTATGGTATTATTCAGGCGGTCTCTAAGTTAAACCTAAAGGATAAAACGATGAGATAATATCTGTGACAACATTAATTAAAAAAATTTTTTTTTACAATAACTGTTGTTTTTATAGTAAATGTTATATATTTAATATGTAGGTTTATACGAAAGTATAATTTTATAATTGAAAAATAAATTTTTTAATATAAATATTTTTTTTACTATCACTTACATTAAGAATACAGTACCATTTTTAATTTGGTTTATAATAGAGTGTTAATAACCTGCAGTTAAAACCAAAGTGAGCATAAAATGCAAAGTATTATGTTTGTCTAATTTTATTTGTATTAAAATAGGTTATATGAAGACATATATATTAAATATATAAATTTTAAGTTTAAAATAAAAATAACATGTATGGTAAAATGTTCTAAAAAAAAATTGAGTATAAATGTGCTGGAAAAGCAGTATTGGAGATATTTTGGTAGATAAGTTAAATTATTTACTAATATAATCTTGAAACTAACCGTACCTAAATACTAACTCTAGTAAGCTAGTAGAGAATACGAAGGCGTTTGAGCTAACAATCATTAAGGAACTCGGCAAATTGACACCGTAACTGAGGGATAAGGTGTGCCATTTCTACTATTTAGTATAGGCTAGAAAGAGGAGACATAAAAAGGTGTTGCACGACTGTTTAATTAAAACACAGCACTTTGCGTAAGATGTAAATCAATGTATAGAGTGCGCTATCTGCCCGATGGTGGCTGGTTAACGGATTTACTTAGTTGACTAAAATAGGCTAGGTTTTGAAGGAACCCCCATTTAATGGCGGCCTTACCTATGAGGGTCCTAAGGTAGCGAAATACCTTGGCATTTAAATGATGTCGCGCATGAATGATCTCACGATGCAACAGCTGTCTCAATGATTGGCTCAGTGAAACTGGAATGGCAGTGAAGATACTGCCTATCTCTAGATAGACGAGAAGACCCCATGCAGCTTTACTGTTGCTAGTTATAGGATATAATTTAGTAGGTTTTAGTGTATAAGGTAGTTGTTTAGACAGAATTGAAACACCTTTACTTTGCTTGTTATATCAATAGAATAGGTTTGCAAAGTCTTCTTGCTTACTTACGTCTTATTGGTTATCCATATAAGGAGATTTATAATCTTATTTTTTACTTAAAATATAAGAAATATATGATAGATAGATTTCTCAGGAAACAATGGCTAGTGGACGGTTTATGCGGGGCACAGATCCCATAAAGAGTACCTGGGAGTATCCAAATTTAATTACGTAATTATGCAATATGCATTTAATGTATGATAGCTTTAATATTTAAAATTGCGTTATGCATTAATATAATTTTAGTTTGTTATTTTTTTATCTTTAATTGTTATAATCTAACAATTGTCTATGATTAATTCAATTTAAATAAGTAAGATTTTACTTATATGGAAAATAGGTGTATGCAGGGTATTTCTTTTAAAGAATTTTAAATTATTTTAATTAAATTTATTCGGTTTTATTAAGGTATATATGTTCTTTAAGATATTTTTATATGGAATACTATTAAGTTTTTTATGAAATACAATTAGTTATTTTTTTATTTAATAGTAAAAAAATGATTTTGATATATACTTTCAAAGTTTAATGGCTTAATCTTGCTTTACTGTAGGACATACAGGTCTATCAGTTGCGTAAGCAGGGCATAAAGATCGCAAGACGCAGTAAGGAAAGGTCTTGTATTATTGAAAAAGCTACGCTGGGGATAACAGGCTAATTGCGCAAGAGAGTACAAATTGAGTGCGCAGTTTGGCACCTCGATGTCGGCTTAGCTCATCCACATGAACGCAGGAATCATGAAGGGTACGACTGTTCGTCGATTAAAGAGCTACACGAGCTGGGTTAAATACGTCGTGAGACAGTATGGTTTCTATCTTCTAGAGGAAATTAGAGTAAAATAAGAATAGCCCCTTCGTACGAAAGGAGTTGGGTATAGTAACCTATGGTTTACCTGTTGTTTATATGCTTTATTAACGAATAGATAATAATGATGAGATTAAGATTTATATATCTTTATGTGATTTAATTATCTTTTTAATAGAAGGATGGTTATCAATTTTAAATTAGATTGTTTTAAACAGAACATAAAAATAGTCTATTTAATTTCTTTTTTTTAAGCATATAGGTTGACTTCTTATGTCGAATTATATTATTAGGTAATACTAAGACCAGTATGGTTAAAGGTATTCTATAATAATAGTTATCTTTTAGTTCTAACTTTGACTTAGTATAGTTTAAGGTATTCTATTTTAATAGTATACTTTAAAAACTAAACTTTGTAGTATTAAAGATAATATGTTATAATTTTTTATTTTTAGCTGTACTGTTACTCAAGTATATATTAATAGTATAGGCATGGCAGGAAAGCTATGTTATTTAAGATAAGTGCTGAATGCATATAGGCACGAAGCTTAGCTTAAGATACTCTTAAAGATACGTAATATAACATTACGAAATAATAGATTTTATTTATTATAAATAGAATTTTTCTATGAAAAATAAATTTTATTTATTGTTAATAGGCTTTGGCTGAAATGGCTTTAATGTTTTTAGGTACAAAGTACTAATTTTATTATTCACTAAATAATATACTTATCATGAAAAAATACTTTTAAGCCTGGTTTGCATAATAGTAATGCACCCGTTTTGTAATCGGTAGATATGAGTGCAAATCTCGTACTGGGCTATATATTGTCTTAACTAATTAATGCGGATTGATGTAATAGTAACATAGCTGGCTCATGCCCAGCAAATAGAGGTGCAAGTCCTTTGTCCGCACATTTTTAAGGCTATAGCTTAATAGGTAAAGCAAGCTGCTCATGACAGCTTAGATGAGTGTTCGAATCATTTTGGCCTTATACCTTTTTAGTTATATATAAAGCTGATCTTTAGATCAGCTTACCAGCCTTTATTAGGTGAAATAAGCAATACCTTCATTCATGGGATTATAGGGTCATAAGATTTCAGGTTTTCATATATACTAATCGACTTCACCATATCTTGGTTATGTGGTATACCAGATTAAGTCTGCATGTATATTATCGTACTTTGTTTCCTGGATTTTACCCGTAGGGGATGGATGAGTAGTTGCTCTATTTCGTCCTATTTCAAGGATCTCCTCAGCAGTCTAAATACTGGATAGAAAGCTAAGGTTTGGTTATAGACCTTTGACCTCCCTTCCTCATAGTGAGGGAGGGGCCTAAATTAGCTTATCTAATAGCATTTAGCTGTATGTTAGAGAGTGACTAAAAAAAGTATCTAAAAGTAATATTAATAATAATTTTTACTAATATTTTTTAATAGTAATAATTTTTTTATTAATTTACTTTATGTACTTTTTTTATTTTTAATAAATATAAACTTATTCTTATAATATGTAAAAAAAATTTTTTTTAGTTAAATTTTAAAATTAAATCCGAGTGCTGGAATTGGTAGACAGGACAAATTTAAGCTTTGTTGATAATATATCGTGAACGTTCAAGTCGTTTTTCGGATATAAAGACTTTATTGCCTTAATTATTATTATTAAATATAAATAATTATTAATAACAATAATAGTATTTTAATTAATTAATAATAGTATGGAATAAAATAAATTACTGTTTTTATGTTGTTAAAATGCTTAATTATTATCATAATTATTAGGTTTATTTTTATAGCTAAGACCCAATAGTCAAGTGGTTAAGACGTGACATTTTCACTGTTAAATGCGCGGGTTCGATCCCCGCTTGGGTCCAACTTTTTTTTTTTCTTTTTTATACTTTTTAGGGGGTATAGTTTAATTGGTAAAACTGCGATTTTGCATATCGTTATTTTAGGATCGAGTCCTAATATCTCCATTTATATTTATATTTTTTGTATTTGTGTTTTTTATATAAAGATATTGTTTTATTTATTTTTAAATTATAAAACATATTATTTTTACTTTATATTTACCATATTTGGTTTTATTTATCTACAACAAGTAGACATGCTTTTTTTAAGATAGTTGGGGTACGTAAATATATATTTGGCTTTAATGTATTTATCAAGACTAACCCCTGGTTAAATTGGATAGATCAGTTAAATTGTTTCTAGTTTAACCTTGAAGTTTCTTATTATTTAAGGACTTCGAGGTTTTTACTCTCATATGTGTTTTTTATAAAAATTAAATATAAATTATTTATAATATAATATATGAATTTTATATACCTTTAATTATATTAAAATAGGACTATATTTTTATATATAGTAAATTATGTATTTATGAGTTGAAAATTATTTTAAGATAAAAAAAGCTCAGGTAGCTCAATTGGTAGAGCGGAACTCTGAAGATGTTTAGGTTATAAGTTCAAATCTTATCTTGAGCAAAATTATAATAGTTAAGTTTTAAATAGTAGTTAGATAAGATGTAGGTAAAAATTATGGATATTGTGATTTTGAGGATTATGTATTAGTATAGTTACTGTGTGCCATTTAATGGGATAGGGCTAGTCATATCTAACGATTTCCCTATTAGCATAAATCAGTGAGTCCTTATTTTTATTAGTGATGAATCAATAAGGTAGATGTCCTAATTTAGATATGCTTTATACTTTAAAAAAAACCAACCTTAGTTTATAACTTTATATATAATAACCTTCTTTGTATGTTATATACGATATATACTATCTTATATGGGATAGGTTAACATAAAAAGTTTATTATAATCTATTTTAACTTTATATATTTATATATAGTAATCTTATATTTTTGTTTAAATTATATTTTACATTATATAATAATTATTTACGTATTTTATTATTAATAATATATTTATTAAATGATTTTAATTAAAACTCATTATGTATAAGTAATATCTATTTATAAATTATAGACTATTTTTTATAAAGTAAAAAAAATTTTTTTTATTACTATAAATATGTTGTAGACTAATGGTAAGTCATAAATTTTTGGTATTTAATTATGGGTGTTCGAATCACCCCAACATAGATATTAAGGTGGATATAGTTCAATCGGTAGAACAACTGTATGTGGAACAGTAAGTTCCCTGTTCAATTCAGGGTATCCTCCCATTATTGTATTAAACTAGGGTAGTTTAATTGGTAGAACATTAATATTATGTATTAATAATGGGAATTTCGAAGTTCTCTCCTGGAAATACATTAATTTATTATTGAGGGTAAACATTTTAAAAATGGTAATTTAACTTTATAGCATTGTTTTTATGCATTAACTGTGGGAATTCGATATTCTCTCCTAGTTAATGTTAGTTATAAACACAATCATTTTATTATTATCAAATTCAAATACATTGCGCAATGAGCACTCTACAATATATTCACGTTCAACCATAGTTATTCTGATTTTTTCTTCTTTAATTGCATATAACAATTTATATTATTCCTTTTTGAATTCAGGTATAGGTATATTAGGTGGTCTTTTTCATACTACATCTATTACTAATGTATTTCACATATTTATATTACTTATTAGTAGTATAATATTACTATTGACTTCTTTTTACCCAAGAAAAGTATGGGTAAAAGAATACAGTAAAATGGGCAAGTTTTTATTTTATACTCTTACTTATCCTACTACTGTAATCTTAAATAAAATGGCAGAACAATATAGAATAATAGAATATTCATTGATAATATTATTTATTTTATCTGGAGCTCTTTTTTTAATGTGTACAAGTGATTTAGTATCTATATTTTTATCTATAGAATTACAAAGTTATGGTTTATATTTATTATGTTCAATTTATAGAGATTCAGAACCAGCTACATCGGGTGGTCTTATGTATTTTTTATTAGGTGGTTTATCTTCTTGTTTTATACTTTTAAGTACAGGTTTATTATATGCAAATTCTGGTACTACTAATTTAGATAGTTTATATGTTATTACTAGTATATCTAGTGTAAGTAAAGAAAGTCTATCAGGTTTACTTTATTGATATAAATCTTACTATATACATATAAGTTTATTAATTATGTCTGTAGGATTTTTATTTAAAGTCTCAGCAGCACCTTTTCATTTTTGAAGCCCAGATGTTTATGATTCTATACCAACTATAGTTACAACTTTTGTTGCTATAATTGCAAAGATATCTATCTTTATTTTTTTACTAGAATTAGTGCATTATACTAGTAAATCAATACTGGATGTAGATTTTACTTGAACAATGAGTTTATTATTTAGTTCTCTTTTATCTTTAGTAATAGGAACGGTAGTAGGTTTAACACAATCTAGAATAAAAAGATTATATGCTTTTAGTACTATATCTCATCTTGGGTTTATATTATTAGCATTAAGTATACATACTATTGAATCTATACAAGCTTTTATGTTTTATTTAATGCAATATTCAATATCTAATTTAAACGCTTTCTTTTTACTTTTAACAATAGGTTATTCATTGTATTTTTATGTATATGATATTAAGGAAGATAATGAGAATGAAGTGTCTAATAATGATAATATAATGTCTAATAATGATAATAAAATATCTAATAATGATACATCTGCTAATGATAATAAAATATCTAACAATGATACATCTGCTTCAGGTTATTATACTAATAATAACAACGATAGATATGAAATTTCTCTAAATGAAGTTAAAGAAGAAAATAAAAATTTACAGGATACTAATAATTCTACTATTCAGTTAATCAGTCAGTTGAAAGGGTATTATTATATAAATCCCTTGTTATCATTAAGTCTTTGTATAACTTTATTTTCTTTTATAGGTGTACCACCTTTAATTGGGTTTTTTGGAAAACAGATGGTTTTAAGTTCTGCACTTGATAATGGTTATGTTTTTATGGCATTAGTTGCAATATTAACTAGTGTTATAAGTGCTGTATATTACTTAGTTATTATTAAACAAATATTTTTTGAAAAACCAGATTATTGTATAAATCCTAAATTAAATAATTTTTTTGTATATGGTTCAATTGTTGAAAAAAACGTTACAGTAGAAATTATTAATATAAAATTACGTAATATTGTTATATCTAGTTCTTTAAGTTTACCTATTTCAGTTTTAACGTTAATAATAGGATTATTTATTTTTATTCCACAAGAATGATTAAGTATGGCTAATATATTATCATTAATATTATTTAATTTATAAATGACGAGTACAACTTTTGTTATTATATTTATACCTATCTTATCTATATTATTATTATCAATAAATTTAATATTAGCTCCACATAATTCATATCAAGAAAAAAATAGTGCATTTGAATGTGGATTTAGTTCCTTTTTAGGTCAAAACCGTACACAATTTAGTATCTCTTTTTTTATATTTGCTTTATTATTTCTTCTTTTTGATTTAGAAATTCTTTTAATTTACCCTTATAGTGTTAGTAATTATACTAACGATATATATGGTTTAATTGTAATGATAATATTTTTTATAATGTTAACTTTAGGGTTTATTTTTGAATTAGGTAAAAATGCATTAATAATTGATAGTAGACAAATGTTAAATTGACCGTAGAACTTGTTTAATGTTTGTTATATATATTAGTAAATATCATTTATACTGTTTACCTATTTTATACTTTAAATACATCTATTATCTCACAGTAGCCATACTATGAGTTTAATAATTTATTAAATAAATTACCCATTTTAAAATTTTTTATAAGGGACTATTGTTTTATTATATAAATAACATTTTATTATATAATAATAATAAAATTATTATTATAAAAATGGTAGGGGAATCTATTTATTAAATTATACTAAAAAAATTAATCTTTAGTATATAATTTTATTATATAAATATTTATATAATTTTATTATATAAATATTTATATATATACAAATATGTACTATATTGTGAAATGCATTATATATAAACATATACTATAATGTGAAATACATTATATATAAATATATATTCTAATGTGCAATGCATTATATATAAACATATACTATAATGTGAAATACATTATATATATTTTTTTATCAACTATCTGTAAAAAAAAAAGTATTTTTTTTCTAATATATATTAAAACTTTAAGGTGTATATTGTTCAATCGGTTTAACAACTGTTTGTATAATAATAAGTTCCTTGTTTAATTCAGGTATTATCCCGTTACTGGATTAAGCCAGGGTAGTTCAATAGGTAGAACATTAATTTCATGCATTAATAGTGGGAATTCGATTTTCTCTCCTGGCTAATGTTATTTATAAGTACAACTACTTTATTATTATCAAATTCAAATAAATTCTGCAATGAGCATTCTAAATATATTCACATTTAACCATACTAATTACAATTATTCTTGTAAATATTTTTATTTATATATATATATAAACTATGTAAGGGATATGCTGCACAGGGTGGTGCATTTTGATTGCAGATCATAAATATAAGGTTCGACTCCTTCATACCCCTAGCACAATTATGTGCATAGTTTTGTTACAGTTTTGTTACAGTCTGTATATTTTTAATAAGACTATGTGCATAATTGTGCAAAATTCTGTTACAGTTTCATTACAATTTGGTTACCTTTAAGAAGACTAGTAAAACATTCTATCTTAAGTATTGTACATAAAAGTATATACTAATAAGTTGTGCGTTTTATTATCTTCAATTACTTTTATTTCATAGATTACTGGAAACTTTCAAATTATTTACTATACATTATTAATAAAAAAAGGAAAAAATGAATTTATCACTAATTTTATTTACAATAGGTATTTTAGGTTTTGTTTTAAATAGAAGAAATCTAATTTTAATGTTAATTTCAATTGAAATAATGTTATTAGCTATTACATTTTTAATACTAGTAAGTTCACTTAGCTTTGATGATATATTAGGTCAAACCTACGCTATATATATAATTTCTATAGCTGGTGCAGAATCTGCAATAGGTTTGGCTATTTTAGTAGCTTTTTATAGATTAAGAGGAAATATTACAATAGAATTTAAATAATGTATTTAGCTATAATTATCTTACCATTATTAGGGTCAATAGCTTCTGGTTTTTTTGGTAGAAAAATTGGAGTTTCTGGAGCCCAATTAATTACATGTGCATCTGTATTATTAACTACAGTTTTAGCTTTGGTTGCTTTCTTAGAAGTTGGATTAAACAATATACCTGTTTCAATGCAGGTATTTAGATGAATTGATGCAGAATCGTTATATATTTGATGAGGATTTCATTTTGACTCTTTAACGGTTTCTATGCTCTTACCTGTATTAATTATTTCTTCTTTAGTACATATTTACTCTATAGGGTATATGAGTAATGATCCTCATAACCAGAGATTTTTTAGTTATTTAAGTTTATTTACATTTATGATGGTAATATTAGTAACTGCAAATAATTTTTTATTAATGTTTGTAGGTTGAGAGGGTGTAGGTGTTTGCTCTTATCTTCTAGTATGTTTTTGATTTACTAGAATAGCAGCAAATCAAAGTTCTCTTTCTGCATTTTTAACAAATAGAGTAGGTGATTGTTTTTTAACTATAGGTATGTTTGCTATAATATGATCTTTTGGTAATTTAGATTATACTACTGTATTCTCATTAGCTCCTTATATGAATGAAAATATTGTAACTATTATAGGTATATGCTTGTTAATAGGAGCAATGGCTAAAAGTTCTCAAGTAGGTTTACATGTTTGATTACCTATGGCAATGGAAGGTCCGACACCTGTTTCTGCTTTAATACATGCTGCTACAATGGTTACGGCGGGTGTATATTTATTAATTCGTTCATCTCCTTTAATAGAGTATAGCTCAACAGTACTAATATTATGTTTATGATTAGGTGCTATTACAACTGTATTTAGTTCTTTAATAGGATTATTTCAACAAGATATAAAAAAAGTTATAGCTTATTCTACTATGAGTCAATTAGGTATGATGGTAATAGCTGTAGGTTTATCTTGTTATAATATAGCATTATTTCACTTAATAAATCATGCTTTTTATAAAGGACTTTTATTTTTAGGAGCTGGATCAGTTATTCATGCTGTAGCTGATAATCAGGATTTTAGAAGATATGGAGGATTAAGGTCTTTCTTACCTCTTACTTATTCAGTTATGCTTATCGCTTCTTTAAGTTTAGTTGCTTTCCCTTTTATGACTGGGTTTTATAGTAAAGATTTTATTTTGGAATCTGCTTATGGTAAATTTAATTTTTCTAGTACTGTTGTGTACATGATAGCTACTATAGGAGCGATGTTTACTACACTATACTCTATAAAAGTATTATATTTGACATTTTTGACTAATCCTAATGGACCTTTAGTTAACTATAAACAAGCACATGAAGGTGATGTTTTTATGAGTTTACCTTTAATTATATTAGCAATCTTTTCTATATTTTTTGGGTATATTACCAAAGATATTTTCATAGGATTGGGTTCAGGATTTTTTTCAGATAATGCTTTATTTATACATCCTTCTCATGAGATAATGTTAGATACTGAATTTGGTACACCAGTGTTATTTAAGTTATTACCTTTAGTGTTTACTTCATTGTTAACCATAGTTTCTCTTATACTATTTGAGTACCTACCTAGCTTATTAATTTATTTCAAATTCTCTAGAATTGGTTATAATATATTTAGTTTTTTCAATCAACGATTTTTAATAGAATTATTTTATAATAAATATATTACTAATTTTATATTGAAACTAGGTGGTCAAACTACTAAGGTGATGGATAAAGGATCTGTTGAGTATTTAGGTCCTTATGGGTTTGAAAAAGTCTCCTTAATTTTAAGTACTAGTATTGCTAAATTACATGATGGGATTATTACATCATATGGTTTAAATATTTTAGTAGGATTATTATATTATATGTTCTTTGGGGTATATGTTGGTGCTGATACTATTCTATTTGTATTAGTTATATTTATACGTTTTATAATTATTATATTTAAGACTTTTGATATTACATTAGAAAATATACTAATACATGAAAGTAAAAGTACTAATGTTCCAATAATACTTGAAAGTAAAAATGTAATATTTGTAATTTTACTAAAGTTCTGAATACATATGATAGATAGATTTATAGGTTATATTGCAATTTTTTTTTGAATATTGCTTACTGCAATTATTATTTGAATTTGTATAAATTCAGGTGGTCCCCCTCCAACTGATGAGGAGATACTTCAAATAATAAATAGCCTTTACCCTTAATTATTATTTGAATTTATATAAATTCAGGTGGTCCCCCCCTACTGATGAGTAGATACTTCAAATAATAAATAGCCTTTACCCTTAATTCTTCTTTATTTGACCATAAATTACGCTAATAAATATCGCTAATATATATCGTTAATTAATACATCATACTTTTAAATTTTATGTTATATTATCATAAAATAGTTTAGGGTTTATTTTATTATGTTTATTTAAACATGTTGTTGTTTTTAGTAGTCGTACCTATTATCGGAATATTTTTTACGTTTATCAGTAGTAGTTTTGGTAGTGATGATTTATCAACTAACCGATCTGTCGGACTTATTATCGGAATATTTTTTACGTTTATCAGGATTTTTTATACTATTGTGGATTTTTTTTATTACATTAATAGTATTATTACTACATTTCTGTTAACCCCTCAGGGTTTTCGAATTTTGCTAGTTTTTGGTTTCTTCACTCCAGATGACGATTTTTCATTTTATTTTAAATGTTTATTCCTATTATATTTTGTACATTGTCTTTATGAATATGTATTAAATAGTAAAATATTAGATAATCATCTTATAATTAAAATGTTATTATTAGAAGGTTTAATTGCAGTACGATTATTATTATTAGGTATACTAATAGATATTATAATTAGTACAGTTATATCTTTTTTTAAACTTGTATTATCATACATAGTTAAAATGAATAACTCGCCATATCCCAAAAATGATAATCCTAATAAGGATAGTAATGATCATTTTAATAATAATGGCAAAGGGCCTAATAATAATGGCAAAGGGCCTAATAATAATAATAATAGTCATCCTGTAATGAAGAGTGACAATAAGGATTCGGATTCGGATTCGGATCCTAATAGTAGGATAGTGGGACGTACATCCTTATGATATATGAGGAAAACTACGGAATCCCAAAACGGTTCAGGTCATCAAACTTTTTTTGATCAAAATGATAGAATTCTTAGAAGATTATATTTTGAGGAAAAACTAGTAAATGGTCTTCCCAATAAATCTCCCACAAAAATCGACTGTTACGATATTAGGGGTGTACTTGTAAAATCTATCCGATTGGATGAAAATGGGAAAGTTGGTGTTGTCTTTTCATATGATGGATCTGGATATGGATCATTTCCTAAACCTACTTTTCTTTTTTAGGCAAGGGTATGTGGTGATAATGATCCGTATCGTTCCGGTATGGGCTATTTATATACTTCTGTATTGTATAATAGTAATTATTATATTTATAATTATAAGGAAGCTGTAAACTCAATAGCATTAAGCCGTTAAAGATTCAATTGCTTTTCTATTTTATTTTTAAAATAGAGGATATGTTTATTAATTAATGATCTATTTATTTTACATAAATATTTAAATATATCTCGCCTTTATAGCTCAATGGTAGAGCAGGATACTGTTAATATTCTGATAGATGTTCGATTCATTTTAAAGGCTTTAGTTGTTAATAACTAAATAGATTTGTGTTTTTCATACCTTTTTGCATATAAAAACGTTAATACCTTTAATATATATATACTTGGGTGTTGTAAAAAGCATTCTTTTACATAACATCTTTTTATTTTATTATATTTAAAATGTTACATAATAATATATTATTACACAGAATTTTCACAAGTAATATTCTTGTCTCTTTAAGTAGTAATTTCATTAATACGTCTTCAAAAATATATATGTCACGTATAAGTTTATGATTTGAAAGATGATTTTTATCATCTAATGCTAAAGATATTGGAGTATTGTATTTGATTTTTGCTTTATTTGCGGGTCTAGTTGGTACTGCATTTTCTGTTTTAATTAGACTGGAGTTATCTGGACCTGGTGTACAATATATAGCTGATAATCAATTATATAATAGTATTATAACAGCTCATGCTATAATAATGATCTTCTTTATGGTCGAAAAATATTTCATATTAAAATCGCAATCTTTTAATTTATTTAACAAGGTTAATGACAATAACAAATCACTTTTAAGTGAAGATAATAACAATTCACCTTTAAGTAAAGATAATAACAATCATAAGTATAATGATGAGAATAATCAATTCGAAAATAATAATGAAAAAAAAATCAATTACGTAAAAGTGTTAGTAGATGATCCTTTTAATAATAGGGATATTATACTTAAAGTTACTAAAAAACAAAAAGGTATTTATATATGAGAAACTATAGATGGAAAACATATGTATGTAGGACATTCCATTAATTTATATAATAGAATAAGTTCTTATTTTATGCCATCCATACTTAAAACTAAAGCACGAAGAGTTTTACGTTATCTATATAAATATGGTTTTAGTAATATTAAGTTAACTATTTATATTATGAATGAAAATTCTAGTTTGGATCAAGTAATAGAATTGGAACAACACTTTATTGATAGTTTAGGACCCAATCTTAATGTAGATTTAGTGGCTAGTAGTTCTGGATATGATAAACCAATGAGTCAAGAAATGCGTGAAAAGCTTCGTAACCAAAGAGGTGTACCGGTATATGTTTATACTGCTAATGATTTTACTTTGTTATATATATTTGAATCAAAACAACAATTGTATAACTTAATAAATATGCATCATAATACTTTAAATGATTGTTTAAACTTAGGTAATATTTATCTAGATACTTTCTTTTTTTCAATAGATTTAATAGAAGAATCCCCTGAAATAAATTTACTTAGTTTAGGTCAAATAAAAAGCTTAGTTTCGAGTAAACGAGATAAATATGAGGTTAAACATCCTGCTGCTAAATCTATATTAGCAGAATTTAAAGATGATCCTAAAAAAAATATAGAATTTAATTCTTTAAATAGTTTAGCTAAACATTTAAAAGGTGATCGTCAGGTTATTAGAGAGTACTTAAAAGGTGATAAATCTGGTTATTATCGAGGTAAATGGAAATTTACTTACAAAATTTAATATGAAAAGGGCATGGCCGGGTAAGATGGAAACATCTTACTTTACATTCACTATTTGCTGGGATCCCTTAAGAGTCTTTGAAACTAGTAATGCAGACTTTATTCGATATAAAAGCAGCATAATACAGTAACATTTCAAAGAATTAGGCAATCAGCCGGAAACCAAAAATAAAAGGGCTCATTGTAGCATTAAACGCTTTTATTGAGTAGGTTCTTCAGAGACTACACGTGAATACCTTAGTAAATATTTATTATTTATAGGTAAAGATATAGTCCGCGCATTAATGAAAATTAATGATAAAGCGTATGCCAGCTTTAATAGGAGGATTTGGTAATTTTTTACTTCCATTAGGATTAGGTGGCCCTGATATGGGATTTCCAAGACTTAATAATATTAGTTATTTACTATTAATACCTAGTATTGTGCTATTTTTATTCGCGGGTGGAATAGAAAATGGTGTAGGTACAGGGTGAACTCTTAAAGGAAATAGGGAGTTAATTTATGGTGACATAGATAAAAGCAAACTCTTCTCGATGCGTGAACATCCTCAAGTATACTATATTTTTATAGTATTACACGTAATTCATTACTCATATATGTTTTTAATATTTTATATATTAAATCATAAATACGTAACAATATGAATATCAAGGGGACAATACGCCTGATTAGTAAACAAACGTTTGTTTACTAGTCATCAGAGACTAAACGAAGAGCATCTTTATAAAGACAAATTAATATTTGAACAATGATTAGTAGGATTTACTGATGGAGATGGTAATTTTTCTATAACTAACCAAGGAGATAAATGAGGTTTAAGTTTCAAATTAACTCAATCTAGGTATAATTTAAGAGTTTTAAATTATATAAAGAAAGAGTTAGGTGCAGGTTCTATAACTAAAGATGGAACTAAAGGGCAATATTTTATAAGAGATAGAAAAATTATAGAACAAAAGTTGTTACCTATCTTTGATAAATATCCTTTACTTACTAGTAAATATTTTGATTATGTTAAATTTAAAAAAGCATTGGTTATATTAAATAATATAGATTTAAATAAAAACGATAAACATGCTGAACTATTGAAGCTTAAAAATTCTAAATTAACAACTAATTATATATCACCTGCTTGAAAATCTATAACTTTACCTTTAGATGCAAATATATCCAAAAGTGTTATGAGTAAAAGTTGATTAATAGGATTTATAGAAGCTGAAGGTAGCTTTTATTTAACAACAAAGGATTCCAGTAGAATAGTACACGGTTTTGGTTTAACACAGAAATTAGACAAAATAGTTTTAGATGCAATAAAAAGTATACTCCATATTGAAAATCAAGTTAGATATAAAGAATTATATAATCATTATATATTAGATACTACTAACTCTAGGGCAATAGAAAATATAATAGACTTTTTTAAAGATACTATGAAAGGTATGAAGTCTGTAGAATATAAAATATGAGCCAGATCATATATAAAACATAAAGGAAATTATGATAAATTATATGCTATAAGAGAAATCATTAGAAAATTAAAAAAAAAATTGTTAGAAATATAAGATGAAGGTATAGTCCGAACAGTTAAGAGATTAACTGAGTGTAACCATAGTTTATATGAATTTAAATGAAGTTACCAACATAGTTGTTATCCACCTTTATCTGGTATACAAAGTCATAGTGGTCCTAGTGTAGATTTAGCTATATTTGGACTACATTTATCTGGAATAAGTTCTCTTTTAGGTGCTATGAATTTCATAACAACTACTTTTAATATGAGAAGTCCTGGTATAAGATTACATAAATTAATATTATTTGCATGAGCAGTTGTTATAACGGCTGTTTTATTATTATTATCACTTCCTGTTTTAGCCGGTAAACTAATTCTGCCGGCTCTAAATTTGGCTATATTCTGGGAACCGTTATATGAATATATATCGCAATCAGCAGGTAATCTATTAAATTTTAATTTTTTAGATAACCTCAGAGGCCACACGCCAAAATATTTTGGTTGTAATTTAGAATTTTTATCCTTTCCTTTATGTACTATTTTTAGGTCTATTCATACCGACAATAAAAGTAGAAAGTTAAATAATGATCTCTTTAGTAATTATTTGACTGGGCTTATTGAAGGTGATGGTACAATAATTACGCCTAAAACATTAATAAACCCCCAGGGTAAGTTAAATTACCCTGCTATACAAATAGTTTTTCATTTAAAAGACTTACCTTTAGCTTTACTTGTTCAAAAAGAATTAGGTGTGGGTTCACTATCTAGAAAAAAAGGGGTAAATGCTTATATATTAACTATAAATAGTTATGAAGGTATATTATTAGTAGTTTCTTTACTAAATGGAAACATGAGAACACCTAAAGTATATAGTCTTTATGCATTGATAGATTTTTTAAATGAAACTAAAGGAACAAATATTGAAAAACATTCTGTATCTATAGAGCCTATAGATTCCAATCCATGGTTGTCAGGGTTTATAGAAGCAGACGCTTCTTTCCAAGTAAGAACTACTCTTTCAGGTAAATATTCTAAATTTGAGTGTAAATTAGAAATATCTCAAAGACGACTAGATCACAAAGGATATGATAATATATATTTTTTAAGTTATATTGCTAAGTTTTTAGAAACGGAAGTTAAAAAAATAAGATCGGATAAACCAAAACCTAAATATAGAGTTAGAACTACTAACCTTAAAGGTAATATAAAAGCTAAAAATTATCTTTTACAATTTCCTTTATTTGGAACTAAATATTTAGATTCATTAGATTGAATTAAAGTAATAGATATATTTGATAGAAAAGAGCATAATACAGATGAAGGAAAGGAAAAAATAGTAAAGATAAAATCAGGTATGAACAATTTTAGAACTGAATTTACTTGAGATCATTTACAAAACTTCTACAACGTAAAAATATAAGATATGGTCCGATCAAGCATGAGAATGTTTGCGTACTTACACTAAGTTTTAATAACTTTTTAAGTTTAAAGTGTAACATTTTAAACTATGGGGTTTTATCCAGTAAGTCAACAATTTAATGGGAATTACTATGGTATTAACAGACCGTAATTTCAATACTTCATTCTTTGAAGTAGCAGGTGGTGGTGACCCTATATTATACCAACATCTTTTCTTAAGAATAGAATATATACCCTTGTCTGTGTTAGTTATTCATAAAAAAAACAATAAATCTTTCAATTTCGCATCTTTTTATCATAAATTTAAGGAATATTATCCTAATTTTAAACAACCTAATCCTGAGTTTCTTGAATGGTTTATAGGATTTTCAGAAGGAGAAGGTTCTTTTATTTTAGCTAAAAGAGGGGATCTTGCGTTTGTTATTACTCAATCCACTACAGATGTAAGAAGCTTAAACTATATTAAAGATAATATTTGTTTTGGTAAAGTTATTAAACAATCTGTTAAACAAAATACACATAGATTTATTATACAAGATATTAAAAATTTATATTTAATATGTTTATTATTTAACGGTAATATGGTATTTCCTACTAGAAAAGCTAGATTTTTAACTTTTCTTTGTTCTCTTAATGAAAAACTTTTAAAAAAAAATCTTGCTACCATAACTCCCCTAGATGTTTGCGTTACTCCTTCCTTAAAGGATGGTTGGTTATCAGGTATAACAGATGGAGAAGGTTGTTTTACTTGTTCTATTTTATCTAATAATTCTGGGTATAGATTTAGATATATACTAACTCAGAAATGAGAGGTAAATAAATATATTTTAGAACATGTTTTAAGTTTACTTGATACATATTTAGTAGAAGGTTGTGTTGTACCTCACTCTGTTAATAATGTATGAGAACTTAGAGTGAATGGTGTTAAAAATTGTAAAGGTTTATTCAAATATTTTGATGAATATATGCTTATAACTAAGAAAAAAGATAGCTATTTAAAGTGAAAATTGCTACATTCTAGGTTAGTTAATAAAGATCATTTAAATAAAGATACTAGATTAGAATTAATTGAACTAGCTAAAGAAATTAACAAGACAGTTGTATAAAGGGAAAAAAGGGGTTGGTTTAGTCAAAGCTATGGAATTATTTAAGGCAGATGTAAAATAAAATAAGACCTTAGGTAATGAATACCTGTTGGTATACCACAACTCTAGTTCTTGTTTAATATATTGTGCAATTCTTAGGAGAAAACAAATAAAGATGCAAGAGCAATACTGGTGGAATAATCTAATATAATTATTAGATTATTCGTACGGTCAAAATCCCCTAGGACAAGACCGTAGGTTACCTAAGTGATCTCTACAGACTGGTTCACCGGTGGGTGGCTGAAATGCCGCTTAATGTACAGTCGGATTCCTCTTTTATGACCAAACCAATATAAAAAGGCTGGTATTAGTTACCAGGTTATATATTTATAAGGTGAAAAAAAATATATAATAAGGAATTGGATTTTTTGGTCATCCTGAAGTCTATATATTAATTATACCAGGATTTGGTATAATAAGTACTACAATATCAGCTAATTCTAACAAAAGCGTATTTGGATATTTAGGTATGGTATATGCTATGTGTTCTATTGGTATATTAGGTTTTGTAGTTTGAAGTCAATGGTTGGCTTTCCTTATAGGTGACTATAAGGTAATAAATTTCGCTATATGATTCTGGAACAGCTTAGTGTCTATAAGTACTTTTAATAGTGAAAATCTTATAGGCTATGCTCAATCAGCAGGTAATCTTAGTTTTGTATCATCTTCTATTTTAGTAACGAAGGATACAAAAACTGACAAGAGCTCCTCAGAGACTACACGCGAAACATCTTTTAATTTTGATGAATATAGAAAAATATCAGATAAAAATTCTGATCAAATATCTGATAACTGGTTAACTTGATTTATTGGTTTTTCTGAAGGTGATGGTGCTTTTCTTACAGGAAAAGACAAACGTCTTGTATTTGTACTAACTCAAAAAGAAACTTCTATACTAAATCATGTGTATGAAACATTAGGTATTGGTAGGGTTAGAACATATGGTAAATTTAGTCGTTATCGTGTTGATGATAAAAAAGGTATATTTATTCTAATTGCTTTATTTAATGGTAACTTGATTTTAGATAAAAGAAAAGTCCAAGTAAAAAGATGATTAGATACTGTTAATATAGAAGAAAAAAATAACAATGTTATCCCTATACTAAATAATGGTTGACTGTCAGGGTTTATAGATGCAGAAGGTTGTTTTAATGTTACACTTTTTAAAAGAAAATCTATGGCTTTAGGTTATCAAGTTAAATTAAGATTTATTATTGACCAAAAAGATAGCTTAGATAATATGCTTTTTATAAAGGACCAATTGAATCTGTATTTAACTAACAGAAAACTTAAAAAAGGTATTATAGGTACTATGCATAGAATAGAAAGCAATTCCTTTGTTAAGGTACCACTTATAATTGAATATATCAATAGATTTAGATTAAAAACTAAAAAACAAGAATCATTTGACAAATGAGTAACGGTTTATGAGTTAGTAAAAAATAAGGCTCATCTTACACAAGAAGGACTTAATGAAATAAGAAAACTAAGTAAAGAGATTAATTTAATCACTAGTATTACAAAAAAAATTGGTGATAAACTTAATTAAAAGATGAAGATATAGTCCACAAAAGGTTTTTACTTTGTGCACCACATGTACACTGTTGGTCTAGATGTAGACACAAGAGCATATTTTACTGCTGCCACATTAATAATTGCAGTACCTACTGGAATTAAAATATTTTCATGATTAGCAACTTGTTATGGTGGATCTTTAAATTTTATACCATCACTGTTATTTGCATTAGGTTTCGTATTTATGTTTACAATAGGAGGGTTAAGTGGTGTAGTTTTAGCTAACGCATCTTTAGATGTAGCATTCCACGATACTTATTACGTTGTAGCTCATTTTCATTACGTGTTAAGTATGGGAGCTGTTTTTGCTTTATTTAGTGGATGATATTTCTGAATACCTAAAATATTAGGGTTAGATTATAATTTAATGTTATCTAAAGTACATTTCTGAGTATTCTTTGCTGGAGTTAATATTACATTCTTCCCTCAACATTTTTTAGGATTACAAGGTATGCCTAGAAGAATTAGTGATTACCCTGATGCTTTTACGGGTTGAAACTTTATAAGTAGTATTGGTTCAGTAATATCTGTAGTTTCTTTAGGATTGTTTTTACAAATAGTGTACTTACAATTAGTTGAAGGTAAAGCTGTATTTGGTTATCCTTGAGCTGTTCCTCAATTATTTAGTGATTATTTAAGAATACTTAAAGATAGAAGTTCTCCTGGTCTAGAGTGAGCTTTAGATAATCCACCTAAACCTCATGCATTTACTAGCTTACCTTTACAAAGTACTCCTACTCGCAAAGATCTGTCACAAGTTACTCCTGATCCCGATGGTATGTTACATCGCCAAGTATCAGCTGATACTCATGTATCTGCAAATAACCAGGCTGCGTTAGATAGATATTCAGACGCATGAAATTTGGAATCACTGAGTCGAATAGTTAGCACATCATCTCCGGAAGAAAAAATGGCTTTATTTGCTGAAAGAGCAAGAATGAAGAGTAATTGACGTAAACCTTCACAAGCTGGACCATCAAGTGAGTCTTCACAAAATGTAACTGGTAATAACCAGCCTTCACAAGCTGTACCATCAAAAAAAGGTAAAGAGCCTGTAACTGGTAATAACCAGCCTTCACAAGCTGGACCATCAAGTGAGTCTTCACAAAATGTAACTGGTAATAACCAGCCTTCACAAGCTGGACCATCAAATGAGTCTTTACAAGCTGGACCATCAAATGAGTCTTCTAATATTCCTCCATCATCACCACCATCAGATGATATGGATCTTTATGAAAATTTACTATTTTTAATTCCAACTAATTTACCATTATTAACTATATTATCTAATATATATACATTAATTAAATTAAATCCTAATATGTATGATAATTTAATAAATTTTTTTATTAATAAGGTTTTAGTTTATTTAAGTTGTATTTTTATGTTCTTTGTAGTATACACCGTGTATGGTAATACCATTTTCTGTGATGCACCTCGAGCTTGAGGACTTTATTTCCAAGATAGTGCTAGCCCACAAATGGAAGCTTTAGTTGAGTTGCATGATAATATTATGTATTACTTGATTGCTATATTATTTAGTGTAGGTTGAATACAAGGATCTGTTGTTAAAAATTTTGATAGTAAAATATCTCCTATAAGTAATAAATATCTTAATCATGGTACTTTAATAGAGTTAATCTGAACTATAACTCCAGCATTAATATTAGTATTAATAGCTTTCCCATCTTTTAAGTTACTGTATTTAATGGATGAAGTTACTGATCCATCATTATCTGTCTTAGCAGAAGGGCACCAATGATATTGAAGTTATGAATATCCAGATTTTTTAAATAGTGATGGAGATTTTATAGAATTTGATTCCTATTTAGTTCCAGAGTCTGATTTAGAAAAAGGAGCTTTAAGAATGTTGGAAGTAGATAATAGGGTAATTCTTCCTGAAATTACACATACTAGATTTATAGTAACAGCTGCAGATGTTATTCATTCTTTTGCTATTCCAGCGTTAGGGGTAAAGTGTGACGCGTATCCTGGCCGGCTGAATCAATTTTCTATTCTTATAAACAGATTAGGTACATTCTATGGTCAATGTTCTGAAATCTGTGGAATTTTGCACAGTTCTATGCCCATTGTTGTTCAATCTGTGTCTATAGAAAAGTTTTTAACGTGATTGAGGGAACAATAGAAAATATAAAAACAATAATGGTGACAGAAAGAATAATGATGGGAGAAAGAATAATGATGGCAGAAAGAATAATGATGACAGAAAGAATATTGATGATAGAAATAATAGTGATAATGCTACGCCGCGCCAGGGTTTGAATATACGAGTTTATTTTTCCTAAAGAAATGGCTAGACCACATAGCTTTTGTAATATACCATTAAAATGTGGTTATTGAGATAAATATAGTATTGAGGAGATGGTATCTAAAAAAAGAGAGTGAAGAAAGATGTTTGATAAAAATTTAGATGAATACAATGCATCTAATGCTGAATTACATAATTTTATAAAAGCTAAAGAGTTAGATAACAAGCTTGCTGATAAATCAAAAAACGGAGAAATGAATGCAATAATGGATCACTATAGATCGTTTTTTGACGAAGAGAGTGGTAATACTAGAGAACAGGGTATTGAACAATTAGAACAATATTTAAAGGATACTAAAGCTGAATTTTTAAATAGAGGTAGAAAAATCCGGATAGATATTGAGAGACTTACTAAAGCTACGGATATTAAAAGACAACTTAAAAAAGAAGGAGGTGAAAAAGTAGGTGAAGGAAGTAATATAACAGGTGAAGAAAATAAAATAACAGTAGGAGAAAATAATAAAATTGAAGAAAATAAAATAACAATAGGAGAAGCTAAAAAACCAGCAGAAGAAAATAAAATAATAGCTGAAGATAGTAAAAAAATAGTTGAAGAAACTATAAAAAATATAAGTACATTTTTTCCAGTTATTCCAATGTATAGTACTATTCTATTTCGTATTTTATTAACATTATTTACATTTTTTATTTCTTTTAATTTAATTAATTTTGATCTAATCTATTGTATTTTTAATATATCTGTTATAATACCTCCTATGATTACTAGTCTAGTGTGATTAGTATGGATATTTTACCGGTTTTATAGAAAAGTTATATATTATAGTAAACTTTGTTTAATAATATATAGGTTCTGTAAAAAAATATATATGTTCTGTAAAAAAAAATTTTATTCTTTTTATAAAAAATTATAAATTTATAATAATAAACTTTAAAGATGGACGTAGCCTGTTAATTAAATCACTTTTTTGTTCTTTTAAATAGACTAATTACATTTTATGTATAATGTTCTGTAATTTGTGCTGTATTAGGTAGTTATAAGCCAATTGTTGTACAATAAGTATCAATGGGTAAAATCTTAACAAGATTATAATAATAATATAGATGTAGTGGTACATTTACATAAATTTATTATAAAAAATAAGTGGCATCCTATATAGATGCCTAGACTCTATGTTTGTTAATTAAACATAGTAAATATTCTTTACGTTGTATTTATTATAAAAAATTAGTGGCATCCTATATAGATGCCTAGACTCTATGTTTATTAATTATTTATAGTAAATATTCTTTACATGATATTTTTTATTTTTATTACATATATTATATATACATATGTTATATACACATATTTGTTATAAATTTTCCAAAATAAAAACATAATTAAAAAATTCTAACAATAGAAATATTTAAAAAGAATAAAATATAAAAGTATATTATTTATTGTTATTTAATTTAATATTTTATATATATGTTAATTTTTTATGCTTTTTTTTATAAAATTACAATTTTTTCCATTTTTCCTTTTTTCATTTTCTTTTTTATCCATTTTCTTTTTTTTTCCATTTTCCTTTTTTCCATCTACATAAAAAAAATCACCTTTTCATGAATAGTGATATAAATGAAAATAATTCTTATTTATCTAACAATTATCACCCTGAGGGTTATAAGAGTAGTTTAGGTAATGTTAGTAATAAAAAACAAAATAAAATTGAAGAAAAACATAACATTAATTCAAATGATTTGTCCATTATAAATTTGTCTAATAAATATGATAAGTTGAGTAATTTAGGTTCTTTATCACATTTAGGATTTAATGCTTATAAAAAAGAAGATACATTTAGTAAATATGAATATACTAATATGATTTTTAATCCTACTTCTACCAAGGAGTGGTTTAATAGTGTTTATACTTATAATAAGTCATATATTAAACCATTGATTTCATTGGATATATTAATTAATAAATTATTTGATAGTTATTTTAATATGGGTGAGAAAAAAAAAAAAAATATTTTTAAACGTAGACGTGCTAAAAGGTATAATTATTCATCCAATAAAGTACATTTGAGCAGGGCGGAAATTAAACATACTAATACTGGTTTAATTATATTATTGTATATGCATAATAGATATAAATTCAGATATGAACAATTTATAATGGATTTAGTTTATTTTTTTGATGTTCAATACTCTAAAAGGTTTTGTAAAAAACACAATATTTTAATAAAAGAAAAAAATAGATTGTGATATACATTAAAAAACAGATTTTCTATATTTAATATTTTTAATATTGTTATGTTTAATATTAATAATACATTTAAAAATAAATTTACATATAAATTAAAAAGTAAGTTATCGATAAATAATAAATTATTAGATAAATTTTCAACTTTAAATAAGTTTTCTATTTTAAATTATATTAATATTAATATTTTATTTTTTAATAAATTATATTTATTAGAAAAACTTTTTTTTAAAAATGCAAAATTAATTAATTTTAATAAATCTAAGTTTAATAACCTATTACTTAATTTAAGAGACTTAGGTTTAATTGGTCTTTTAAATAAGATTTATAATAAAAGTATTAAAATTAAAATTATAGATTTAAAGTCTATACATCTTAATAGTGATATATTTTCATCAATTATTACTATAAAATTAAGAAATAGGAAAAATAAAGCAGTGCTTATTTTGAGAAAGGCAATAATAAATATGATACGTATACCTAGTTTGCATACACTAATAGTAAATGACGATTTTATGGAAGAAATCAATAAGAATAATGTTTTGGATCTAATGAAACATCAAATTACAAGTGGTGCTAGATTTGAAGCATCAGGTAGATTGACTAGACGTTTAACAGCATTAAGAGCTGTATTTAAATATAGATATGTAGGTAGTTTAAAAAATATTCGTTCTTCTTATATTGGAAAGTCATCAAATATGTTAAGAGGTTATATTAAATCTAATTCACAATATACTCTTATGCAATCTAAAACTCGTAATGGGACTTTTGGGTTAAAAGGATGATTAAGTAGCCATTAATTTTAATAAAATATATTGTATAAATTATGTTATAATTATTATAAAGAGTATAGTTTAATTGGTAAAATAGGAAGCTTCAAACTTCAAATTTCCAGTTCAAGTCTGGATGTTCTTGATATTAATATATTATTATATAAATATACCTTATTAATTAGGCTAAATAAAAAAACCATGTAATGAATTTCACTGATAAAATAAAATCTATATCCTAATACATGCTGGTAAAGTAGGTTTTTTATAAACAGTTACTTTAATTATATCACTTATAAGAAGATATTACCTTAATACATAGTACTTTTGTTATGTGTGATGAAAAAAAATTATTTTTTTTTTAGTATAGTATGTATGAGTGATTACTAATGTACCATGGTTAATATTAATAGAAGTAATTTTCAGGCACATCCTTTTCATTTGGTTTCTCCATCTCCATGACCCTTATATACATCATTATCATTATTAAATGTTACTACTTCTTCCGTATTATCTTATCATGCATTCTTTAATGCGGGTAACATTTTAGCTCTTAGTATTATATGTTTAGTATTATCTATGGCATTTTGATTTCGAGATATAATTGCAGAAGGGACGTATGAAGGAAACCATACTTTAGCTGTTCAACGTGGGTTAAATATGGGTGTAGCACTATTCATAGTTTCAGAAGCGTTATTTTTTGTAGCTATATTTTGAACATTCTTTCATAGTGCACTTTCACCAACTATTGAATTAGGGGCTATGTGACCTCCTATGGGTATAGAAGCAATAGATCCTTTCGAATTACCATTAGCTAATACAGTAATTTTATTAGCATCTGGATTCACTGTAACATATAGCCATCATTTTTTAATTAATGGTAATAGAAAAATTTCTTTATATGGTTTGGTTTATACTATTATTTTAGCAATAATATTTACAGGGTTACAAGGTGTAGAATATTCCGTATCAACTTTTACTATTTCAGATGGAGCCTTTGGGTCCTGTTTTTATTTTGGAACAGGGTTCCATGGTTTACATGTTATAATTGGTACAATCTTTTTAGCAGTAGGTTTATGGCGTTTATTAGCTTATCATTTAACTAATAATCATCATTTAGGATTAGAAGCAGGAATACTTTATTGACACTTTGTTGATGTAGTATGATTATTTTTATTTGTATCTATATATTATTGAGGATCTTAAATAAAATAACTGTAATAACTAATAGAAATTCTAAACGATTTATTGTTTATTTATAAAAATAAATTTAAAGCAAAAAAAAAATATTATTAAAAAATTTATAACTAAAAGTGCTATATTATATATATATATGGAAAAATATTTAATTATTAATAGTCCTTTGGATCAATTTGAAATCAGAAATTTATTTAGTATTGAAACACCTTTTTTAGGTAATATTCATCCTTCTATTACTAATATTGGTTTATACTTAACAATAGCTACATTGTTAGTATTTTTAACTAGTTTAATAGCAAATAATTATTCAAGAATGTCTCCTAATAAAGTATCTTTATTTAAAGAAACATTATATGCTACTATACATAGTATAGTTATAAACCAAATAAATAATAAAAATGGGCAAGCTTATTTTCCTTTTATGTATACATTATTTGTGTTTATACTAGTAAATAACTTAATAGGTATGGTACCATATAGTTTTGCTTCTACATCTCATTTTATTTTAACATTTTCACTTAGTTTTACTATAGTATTAGGGGCAACTATATTAGGTTTCCAGGTACATGGTTTAAAATTCTTTTCTTTATTTGTACCATCTGGTTGTCCTTTAGGGTTATTACCTCTTTTAGTTTTAATAGAATTTATATCTTATTTAGCTAGAAATGTATCTTTAGGACTTAGATTGGCAGCTAATATACTGTCTGGTCATATGTTATTAAATATTTTAAGTGGGTTTACATATAATATAATGAATTCAGGATTTATTTTTTTCATTTTAGGTTTACTGCCTTTAGCTTTTATAATAGCATTTTCTGGATTAGAATTAGGTATTGCTTTTATACAATCACAAGTATTTGTAGTATTATCTTCTTCTTATATCAAAGATGCTTTAGAATTACACTAGCACAAGATATACAATCACAACTATTCGTTGTATTATCTTCTTCTCATATCAAAGATGCTTTACCCTAGCATTAGAGATACATTGGTTATATTAGCTTTTAATTATATCATACATCATTTAGACTTATATTAACTCTAAATATACATAAAGAAGAATTAGGGGACATAATTTATTATACTATCTATAATTTGTAAATATATATACATAAAGAGAATAATAGGGGGGGGACATAACTTATTATACTATCTATAATATGTAAATATATATAAATAATAATGTATATGTAATTAATATATATTTAATAAATATAATTATTATACTTGAATGGGTATGCTGAAATTGGTAGACAGGGTCCGCTTAGGACGGATCGAAGTAAATTCATGTAAGTTCGATTCTTACTACCCATATGAAAAAATTTGTTTATTATTAAATTGGTAAATATATTCATACCTTCCTTCTCACCCCTAATTCTTCTTGAATTCATCATAAATTTCGCTAAAAAATATTGTTAACTAACATCTCATACTTTAAAACTTTATTATACATTAGTATAAAATAGTTTAGGGTATTATTTAATAATATGTATATACTAACATATTTTTTATAATATTCCTACATTAACATATTTTTTATAAAATTCCTACACTAACATATTTTTTATAAAATTTCTACACTAACATATTTTTTATAAAATTTCTACACTAACATGTTTTTTATAATATTCCTACACTATCTTGTAATTTGGGTTTTTCTCTGGGTTTTTCTCTGGGTTTTTCTTAATGTCTTTATTTTTTTTTTTATTGTATATATTCAGGTTTTCCGGCTCTAACTGATTAGGATGTACTTCAAATAATAAATAGCCTTTTTCCCTAATTCTTTTTTTTTAAAGTATTAAATATTAGTTGGCTATATTATTATAGTTAATTAATACATCATACTTTTAAATTTTATGTTATATTATCATAAAATAGTTTAGGGTTTATTTTATTATGTTTATTTAAACATGTTATTGTTTTTAGTAGTCGTACCTATTATCGGAATATTTTTTACGTTTATCAGTAGTAGTTTTGGTAGTGATGATTTATTAACTGACCGATCTGTCGGATTTATTTTATCTATTATTCCATTTGTTTGATCTTTAAATGTTGTATATACTTTATTTGATTTTTCAACTAATCAATTTCAATTTGTACAAGAATGCATAGATCTTTCTTTTTTTCATATATATATTGGTTTAGATGGTATATCCTTATTTTTTATAATATTGACTGTAATAATTTCTCCTATTGCAATATTATCTAATTGATGATCCATATGAACAACTATACCATCTTTTATTATAATAATATTATCATTAGAAATGTTATTATTGTTAATCTTCTTAGTGTTAGATGTCTTACTTTTTTATGTATTTTTTGAAAGTATATTACCTCCTTTATTTATTTTAATAGGTTTATTTGGAGCATATGAAAGAGTTAGGGCTAGTTTTTATTTATTTTTATATACACTTTTAGGTTCTTTATTTTTATTATTATCTATTTTATCTATGAATTCTATTATGGATACTACTGACTTTGATACTTTATATAAATCAAATTTTGATTATTTAGTACAACTTTTTTTATTCTATGGTATTTTTATAGCATTTGCTGTTAAAACACCTACTATCTTTTTAAATACTTGACTTTTAAGAGCTCATGTTGAATCACCATTAGGAGGTAGTATTCTTTTAGCTGGTGTAGTTCTTAAATTGAGTTTATATGGTATTATAAGACTAATATTAGGTATTTTACCTAAGGCTTCTATAGAATATACATACATAATATATTTAATAGCTATTATAACTATTTTTTATGCTAGTCTTAGTACTCTAAGAACTATAGATGTGAAAGAACTTATAGCTTACAGTTCTGTTTCTCATGCTGCTGTGTATATTTTAGGTGTATTCAGTAATGTTATACAAGGAATTGAAGGTAGTATTATTTTAGGTTTAGCTCATGGTTTTGTTTCACCAGGATTATTTATTTGTGCTGGAGGTGTTTTATATGATAGGTCTTCTAGTAGATTAATTACTTTTTATAAAGGTATGACTCAAATAATGCCATTGTTTGCTATATTATTCTTTATATTATCTCTTGGTAATTGTGGGGCTCCATTGACTTTAAATTTTATAGGGGAATTCTTGTCATTATATGGATCATTTGAGAGATTACCTTTATTAGGTATATTTGGTAGCTCTTCTATAGTATTTTCTGCAGCGTATACAATATATATGTATAATAGAATATCATTTGGAGGTGTATTATCAAGATTCTTTACAGTTAATATATCTGATTTAAATAAACGTGAATTTAATTTATTATTAACATTAGTTATATTAACTGTAATATTAGGTGTATATACTGTACCTTTATTGGATGGTTTACATTATTCAGTATCATCATTCATATATCTGTTTGATAGTAATTCTATTAATTGTGATGGACCTGGAATTTGATCTAATTTTTTTAATTATAAGGATATTAAAAATTTAGATCTTAGTTATTATTGTAGTTTTTTTAAGGAAAATATAGACTTTCTTTTATATTTAGTTATTTTTTTAGTTGCTCTTTTAATAGATTTATATAGATGTATACGATATTTAATTCGATTATATTGACGTACGTATTTATTTTTAATAGATAAACCTAATTTAATTGCGTGTTTATCTCTTTTTCCTGGATTTGTAAGTATAGTTATTTCATTTAACTTTTTTGGTATGTTTGATTATTTAAATAATTTTATGTTTATTTTAGGTTCATATCAGGAATATTTAGATTTAAATCAGCATTCAGGTTTAATTCAAATACATTCAGGTTTAAATCAGCATTTAAATTTAATTCCGCAACATTTAACTCCGCAACATTTAATGGGTGCTGGTATAGATAACTCTGATTATGATAATGAATATACATATACTTCAAATGAAGAAAGTGAAAAAAAAAGTGAAAATAATTTCTATTGTTCTGATAATGAACAAGAACCCGGTGGACATCAATCCCATGGACATCAATCCCATGGGCAACAACCCGGTGTACAGCAATCCCATGAACAGCAATCCAATAGAGATAGATACTTTCAAGCACGATTATTTATTGACCGAGACTGAAACGGAAAACCATGAAGTGAAGAGATTAAAAATAACCCCCAATCAATTTGACAACGTACCCAATCAATTTGACAAACTCCCCAATGAACTGGACATCCTATCCAGTCAACAGGAAATCCTTACCAATGAACTGGACATCCTATCCAGTCAACAGGATATCCTTACCAATGAACTGGACATCCTATCCATACACCTGCTAATTTTGATAATCATACTGATACGATGCCATTATCTGAAAAGGCGAAACTGTGAGAAGCTTGTGAAAAAAAGAATGGAGCACATTTATTTGATATAAAACGTGGTGTAAATGAGACGACTCCCTGTGATGTTAGTTATGGAAAACATTCTTTATATCGTGGTAATAGTTCTTATGATATGGTACATCATAGATGTAATGCATGTGGTCTTAAAGTATGTAGTGCTTGTTTTAATCAGTACCGTAAATAGCTAATTATCTAATTGGCTAATATTAGACTAATTTCCAGTTAAATTTGGATTTTTATAATACTGATATATGTTAAATGATTATTAAATATATATCTATAAATTAGATTATAGCTTTATTTCTTAAAAGAAGTATTCGTAAAAAAAAATAATAATGGTTTAAGTCTTTATTTTTTTTTTTACTGTTAAATGTTAATTTACTTTTCTTCTTTACTATATATTAATTTTTAATTGAATATTATTAATTTTATTAAAGTCCTTTTTATTATACGGGATTACTATTTTTATTCTATTAAATAAGATTTAATTATATAATTTGAGAATAAATGAGATTATTGAAAAGTCATCCTATATTAAGATTAGTTAATTCCTATTTAGTAGATTCCCCACAACCTATGAATCTAAGTTATTTGTGGAATTTTGGTTCTTTATTAGTGGTTTGTCTAATAATACAAATCGTTACAGGTGTAACTTTAGCTATGCATTATAATCCTAGTGTAGCAGAAGCATTTAATAGTGTAGAACATATAATGCGTGATGTAAATAATGGATGATTAATACGTTATTTACATAGTAATACAGCATCAGCGTTCTTCTTTTTAGTGTATTTACATATAGGAAGAGGTATGTATTATGGATCGTATAGAGCACCAAGAACACTAGTATGAACTATTGGTACAGTTATATTTATATTAATGATGGCGACAGCCTTTTTGGGTTATGTTTTACCCTATGGACAGATGAGTCTATGAGGTGAAGAAATGCCTCATATGTATAATTTAGATTTATCATATATAGTTTTAATCTTAATAATAAATAGAATACCAAATAAACTATCTAGGTTAAAAGGTATTTATAGAATAGGTCCCCATAATAAAGATATATTGTCAATTATTCATGGATCTCTTTTGGGAGACGCTCATGCTGAGAAAATAAAGTTAAGTGTTGGGACTAGAATCTCTTTTTTTCAAGAGGATTCTCATGTAGAATATCTACTTTATTTACACAAGTTATTATCTGGAGCAGGCTATTGTAATGACAAAACCCCTGCTATTTCAACAAGATTGGGTGTAAAAGGTAAAGTGAGAAAAATAATAAGATTTTCCACGTGAACCTATACTAGTTTTAATTGAATACATGATGAATGATATGTAAATGGTATAAAATGTATACCAAAATCTATAGATCAATACTTAACACCTTTAGCTTTAGCTATTTGAATAATGGATGATGGAGCCAAAGTAGGAAAAGGGTTTAAATTTAGTACTAATAGTTTTACATATGATGAATGTATTTATCTTATACATGTTTTGTACAAAAATTTTAACTTAAAAGCTTCAGTACAATCTGCAGGAACTAAAGATAAATATATTATTTATATTTGAAAAGAATCTATTAATGATCTTTGTAAAATAGTTTCTCCATTTATCATACCAGAAATGAAATATAAATTAACCTAAATTATATTTACCTAAAATATATTTACCTAAAATATATTAATCTAAATTATATAAACCTAAATTATACATAGTTATAAGATTATACATAAAGCAATTTTTACTAAAAATTTATGTTGTTTAAAATTTTATAGCAATACTGATGAAAACGGTCAAAAATATTTGTTTAGTATCAAGACCGTCGGTAGAGTAAAATATCGCTACAGACTGGTTCATCGGTGGGTGGCTGAAATGCTGCTTAATGTACAGTCGGAATCTTTACCATTGCATTAATGGGCACAAGGCTTTATACTGTGTTATATTATAAATCTATTATATTATAAATGTTTTATATTATAAATGTCCCATCCGGTATATTGTACATGGTTTGCTTGTTTTAAACACTATAAGTGCATTATGCAATAATAAGCAAATTAAAGATTTGGCTACAGTTATTACTAATCTTATGAGTGCTATTCCATGAGTTGGACAAGATATAGTTGAGTTCATTTGAGGTGGATTCTCAGTTAACAACGCTACATTAAATAGATTTTTTTCATTGCACTTTGTTTTACCTTTTGTTTTAGCTGCTTTAGCCTTAATGCATTTAATAGTTTTACATGATGTAGCAGGATCAAGTAACCCTATGGGTGTATCAGGTAATTACGAAAGAATTACATTTGCACCTTATTATCTTTTTAAAGATTTAATTACAATATTTATATTTATATTCGTATTATCATTGTTTGTATTCTTTATGCCTAATGTATTAGGGGATAGTGAAAACTATGTAATGGCAAATCCTATGCAAACTCCTGCAGCTATAGTTCCGGAATGGTATCTTCTTCCTTTCTATGCTATTTTAAGATCAATTCCTAATAAGCTATTAGGAGTTATTGCTATGTTTTCTGCTATTTTAATACTATTACTTCTACCTATCACGGATGTAAGTAGATCAAGAGGTATGCAATTTAGACCTTTAAGTAAAGTAGCGTTTTATATATTTGTAGCTAATTTCTTAATATTAATGCAATTAGGTGCTAAACATGTTGAATCTCCATTTATTGAATTTGGTCAAATATCTACTGTTCTATATTTTTTATATTTTACAGTTATAATGTATTCTATTACTTTAATTGAAAACTCTCTTATTGATTTAGGATTTATTATTAATAATGAGGAAAAAAAATAGGATATTATCCCTTTTCATAAAATAGTCTATTATAAAATGGGTAGGTATTGTAAAAAAAGGAGACTATTATATAATATTTACCTCCCTTTATAGTATACTGTTTTATGAAAATGGGTAATAGTCTACTTTTTAATATTTAATAGAGATAGATAAACTTATTTAATTATACCATATTTTAATAATTATACATTATTAACTAGAAAATATACATATATTTTAATTATTACTTTAAACATATTTACTTCCCTAAATAAAGTAATATAATTAAAATATATTTTTAATACTATTTTAATCTAACTATTATATGTATAATGTATTTATTTAATATAATGTATTAACTATTTTATTTTAATAAATTACATATTACATATATTAGTTATGTTAGGTATGTGTAGATATCTGTATGTGTATATATTCAGACATATAGGTTATATATACTTAATTAGTATATAACTTTATAATTAGTATTATTTTATATTGTATATTTAGTTATAATTAAGATAATTTAATTAAATGTACTATACTTTAATATATATGTACTTTTATTGTTATTTATATATTTAGTAAATAATGTTTTATTTACCTACATTAATGTCTGTTCTTGAGGTATTATCTATAACTGTTCCTGTGTTATTAACTGTAGCATTTATTACCATAGCTGAGAGAAAAACTATGGCTAGTATGCAAAGACGATTGGGTCCAAATTCAGTAGGTTGATATGGTTTACTTCAGGCATTTGCGGATGCTCTTAAATTATTATTAAAAGAATACATATCTCCCACACAAGCTAATATGGCATTATTTTTTCTTGGTCCTATTATAACTTTAATATTTTCATTATTAGGGTATGCTGTTATACCTTTTGGTATAGGTTTAATGCTTTTAGATTATAATCTTGGTATATTATATATTTTGGCTGTGTCTTCGTTATCTACATATGGTATACTTTTAGCTGGTTGATCCGCTAATTCTAAATATGCTTTTTTAGGGTCACTAAGGAGTACAGCTCAATTGATTAGTTATGAACTGATATTAAGCTCGGCTATATTATTGGTTGTTTTATTAGCAGGTAGTTTGGATATAACTGTTATTATAGAAGCTCAAAGAGGTATTTGGTACATAGTACCTTTATTTCCTATATTTATTATCTTTTTTATAGGATCTATTGCAGAAACTAATAGAGCTCCTTTTGATTTAGCAGAAGCTGAGTCAGAATTAGTTAGTGGTTTTATGACAGAACATTCAGCAGTTATATTTGTATTTTTCTTTTTAGCTGAGTATGCTAGTATCGTACTTATCTGTATATTGAATAGTATTTTATTTTTAGGGGGTTATTTGTTAGATTTTAATTTTTATATATATCCTTATATATATATAGTACAGTTTATTGATTTTGATGGTTATATAAATTTAACAAATTATGAAGGTAATTTTAATATAATTAATTTAGGTAATTCTAGTCCAATATTAGAAAATATAGTTTCTGCATTAGTTATAGGGTTTAAAACTTGTGTTATGATATTTGTTTTTATATGAGCCAGAGCTTCTTTTCCTAGAATACGTTACGACCAATTAATGTCATATTGTTGAACTGTTTTATTACCAATAGTTGTAGCATTTATAACATTTATACCTTGTCTTTTATATAATTTAGATATTATGCCTTGTAATATACCTTTATTTTAAAAAAACAAAGAAAACTAGTTAAAAATTATTCATTTTCATTACCATTAATATCCATTATAATATAGTGTTCATAAATTTATTGTTATGTACACTAATTATATTGTTATTGTATATACTTATAAAATATTATTAATAATTATTGTATATATAGGAAAAAGATTATGAATAATGATTATTATGTTTATATATATCATATATAATATATTTTATATTAGTATGTAATTATATATTGTTATGATAATATAAATATATATATAAATGTATTAAAAAAAAACATATATTTTTTATACTTACTTTATGATTATGGTATTTAATTCTATAAGAATTAATTTTTTTTTTACTTTTGATACAAATTGTAACACACAAATATTTATACAATAACAAGTATATAAATATACTTCCCATTAAAAATAAATATTTATAGGAAAGTCCGGGGATGGTTCTTTTTAATTTATATTAAAAAGAATAAGGTATAAACTTAGGTAATACAGAGAAAAAAAAATTCAATAATAAATACTATTAAGTATTTTATTAAAATCATGAAATTTAAGGCCTAAATATCCAAATTATTTTTTAGTTTAATGTTACATAACAGGATCTGGCTTATTTGTATCTAAGTTATTAATAAAATGTTTATATTACATTAGATAAGTTTTTTGTCTTACATAAATAAAATTAGTTTATTATTTAATAATACTTAATATAGAAGTATGTATATTATTATGTTTTAATAGATATAAGTTAAAATTTTTTATATATAGTATTATTTTATTGTTTAATCATTAAATAATTATATATATATAAATATATATAGTAATGTATTGAATACAGTATATAATCGTTATAAAAATAAAAAAAATTTTTTTATAAAAGATATATAAATATACATAGTAATGTATTTAATACATTTTATAATCGTTATAAAAGTATAAAATTCTTTTTATTTTTATATAAAATATATAGAATATAGATGTTTATTTATATTATATGTATACTATTTACAAGGATATACCGTATTTTAGTATACCGTTGACTAAAGATAGGTAGTAGTAATGCTTCAATATCACGTATTTTGAAGGTTGCGAATCTTTAATTCACATATATATTTAGTCCGGTATATTATTAATACATATATTACTGTATATCAATACACATGTATTGTATATAATAATATATTAATGTACTATAATATAATTATATTATTGATAATTATAACTATTATTATTTTAATGATATAATGAGATACTTCTTATTAGTTTAATGGTAGAACAAGATACTTCTAATATCTGAATCTAAGTTCGAATCTTAGATAAGAATAATATTAATATAACTAGTGTTTTATAATTAAAATGGTAATTATTATATATTATGATATATATTAAATATATATTATATAATACTGTTAAATACTATAATCTTTAAAATTATTATAGTTGAGTTTGATGATGGCTCTGATTGAACGCTATCCAAATGCTTGACACATGCTAATCAGACGTCAATATTAAAAATAAAAAAAAATTTTTTTTTTATTGTATTGAAGTGGTGTACAGGTGAGTAAAATGGTATTTTAGCTACCTAAGAGTAAGGTATAAAGATCCCTTATAATATAAAAAAGAAATACATATTTCGCTCTTAGTTGATTATAAATAACCTTCGGATAAGTTGTAATTAAGGTAATGGCTTAATTAGCTAATGTCCGTAGTCGAGACTGAGAGGTCGATCGATCACACTGGGTCTGAAAAAACCCCAGGACGTTTAGTACAGCAGTGAGGAATATTGGTCAATGGCCTAACGGCTGAACCAGCAACTTGGAGGAATGAGA
>Ga0247768_1000056_pt1 | contig 46696 bp, 41 predicted proteins | sample UWRJL016104C6_FD_179944 | JGI IMG/M metagenome (GOLD analysis project Ga0247768, IMG submission 179944) | Plant litter microbial communities from Arlington Agricultural Research Station in Wisconsin, United States - UWRJ-L016-104C-6 | ecosystem: Environmental > Terrestrial > Plant litter >... | reverse complement strand
TGGATCTTCGCCACCCAGCGCGCCGAAGTGCAGCGCGACGGGCGCCTCGACTGGGCCGCCCTCGGCTTCGGCTCGGCCAACGGCAAGGTGCGGATGGAGACGAAACTCGCCGGCCCGGGCTCCGAGGCGCGGGTGACCGGCGGCTACGCCGGCGGCGCCGGGCAGCACCTCGACTTCGACACCCTGCAGGAGCACGCGGCGCCGAACACCAATTCCGACCTTGCCTTCCGCGGCGTCCTCGCCGAGGGCTCGACCGCGGTCTGGCGCGGGATGATCAAGGTCGATCCGGGGGCGCAGCAGACCGACGCCTTCCAGGAGAGCCGCAACCTCCTCCTCTCCCCGAACGCCCACGCCGACGCGATCCCCGGCCTCGAGATCCTCGCCGACGACGTCCGCTGCACCCACGCCGCCGCTGTAGCCCAGGTTGACAAGGAACAGCTCTTTTACCTCACCTCCCGTGGGATCAACGATGAGGACGCGAAGGCCCTGATCATCGAAGGCTTCCTCGAGTCCCTGGTCGAACGCCTCGCCGAGGGCCCGGTGCGCGACAGCATCTCCGAGGCGCTGGAGACTCGCCTCGCCGAGATCCTCTAGTCCCGCTTGGTGATTTTTCCACCGCCCGCGGTGGAAGATTCACCAGCCTCATCCCGTCCCGCTCGCCGCTGGGCGATCGCGTTGCGGAGGATCGCGCCGACGACGATCAGGATCGGGATCACGTAGAACACCCAGAGGTAGTGGCCGACGTGGGCGACGGGGAGCACGGCTCTCCCCTACCCGTTAGCGACTGAGAGCAGGTAGAGGCCGAAGCAGGTAAAGGCGACCATTACCGCCAGCATCCAGTACTGGGAGGCGGTGGCCTTGCGGTAGTCGGGCCAGTAGACGAGGGCGCGGTCGTGGGCGAGCATCAGGCCGATCACGTGGCCAATGACCAGGGCGGCGACCTGGACGTACCAGATCGCGTTGGCGCTGAGGAGCTTGTAGTCGACTTCGTTGCTGACGGTGCCGAAGAGGTCGGTATGGCCGGTGCCGAGCGGGTCGGAGAGCAGGTAGCCGAACTGGGCCTGCTCCTGGAAGACGAAGAAGCTGAAGTAGTGGGCGACGAGGTAGGCGAGGGCGATTGGGATCAGGGTGTGGGCGAAGCCGGTCCGCAGCTGCTTGAACGAGGGGGCGCCGGGGACCGTGCGCATACCGCGGACGCCGAGCATGTAGACCGCGGCGACGGCGCCGAAGGTCGCGAGCATGAAGATCGTGTCGGTGAGGCGCAGGCCGGTGGTCAGCGCCATGCCGCGGTCGGTGAACCAGTTAAAGAGGCTTTCGATCGGGTCCTTGAAGGCGCCGTCCTGGGCGCCGTCGAAGCTGGTGGCGGCGATCGAGGCGATGACGACGGCGGCTGAGCCGGGCACGGTCGCCCAGTTGGTTGCGGCGGAGAAGGGACGACGGCGGTAGAGCCTGCCGTCGCGGGCGCCGAAGATCCCAAGGCGGCCGAACATCCCGAAGTAGACGGAGAAAGCCTCGCCGCGATCGCACCACTTCTCGACCCCGAAGACGGCCATCATCGCCAGCGTGTAGACGCTGTAAACGAGGGCGGCGACGGCGACGGCGTGCGGTTCGATGTCGACTGAGACGATGCTGGTGCGGCCGTAGACGACCTCGATCCAGACGAAGGCGAGCAGGCCGACGGCGGCGGGCCAGCGGCCGAGGCGCTCGGGGTAGGCGAGGTGCGCCGGGCGCTGGCCGGCGAGCTTGGCGAAGGCACCGCCGGCGGCGCGGCCGATCGCGCGCCAGGGGTTGAAGGGGCGGAAAAGGTCGCCGAAGATCGCCGAGAAGAAGGGGAAGCCGAGCCAGCAGGTGACGAAGAGGAAGGTGAGGGCGAAGTTGCGGTCCGGCGCTTCGGTCCCACGCAGTCCGGCGTACACGGCGACGCCGAGCAGGAAGACGCCGATCGCGCCGCAGAGGACCTGCGCGGGCAGGCTGAGCAGGGCGGCCGAGAGGCGCTCGCCGAGCGGGCGCCGGTGTTCGTCCTCGAACTGGGGCTTGCGCCAGGCGGCCGAGAGGGCGAAGAAGGAGACGATGAGGACGATCGAGGCCGCCCACGCGAACAGCCAGGCAGGGATCGGAAGATCCTGCCTGGATGCCAGCGCGTGGGCGACGGGGAGGGTCAAGGTTCGACCTTGAGGTCGATGATCTGTTCTTTTTTGCCCTCGAGCTCGGCCTCGAACTCGCCTTCTATTTCGGCCGGGAGGTCGTAGGTGACGGTGCCACCGCCCTTCGGGACCTCCTTGGCGACGTCGTAGCCGTGCAGGTGGATCTCTTCTTCGAAGGGGACTTCAACCTTGAAGTGGATCTGGTCGCCCTTGCGGTAGACGAGTTCCTGGATCCCGCCGACCGGGTGGCCCTGCTGGTTGACGACGATCGTCGGCACCTTGCCGGCGTCGGTGTCGCTGCTTGAGTCGCTGCCGCCGCTGCTGAGGACGATCAGCAGGACTACGGCTACCACCACCAGGGCAGCGCCGATCAGCGCAGTTCTCGTGTTCATCTTTCGCTCCTTCCGCGCGCAGGTACGCGCGATGCAAGTTGGTTGTTCCTTTTGGACGTAGGACGACCAGAAGGAACAGAAAACGGCTTGGGCTAGGCCGGGAGCGGCGGCGGGCGCTGGGCGTGCCCGAGGGCGATCAGGAGGCCGCCGGCGGGGGCGAAAGAACGGGGCGGCTTCGGCAGAGGGGAGCGACGAACGGCGGCGTGGACCTCGCGCACGGCATTTGACAGCCGCTCGGAGAGGCGGACGATCGCCTCGCAACCTGGGTAGCGGCCGAACAGCAGGGTCAGGAGCAGTGCCAGCAACGGCAGCGCCGGCAGCAGGAATGTGACCAGCTGTGCCACGCCGGCCAGGATACTGTCCCGCCTCAACCCGACCTAAATGCGACCCGAACGCGACAACATCGCCGCTCCCGATCTGCCTGCCAGCCTTACCTGGGTCGGGACCGAGCCGGAGTCGATGCCGGCGCTGACTGCCGGCGGCCCGGCGCTCGTCCACTTCGTCGAATACGCGCAGCTGAACAGCGTCCGCACCCTCCCCTACCTGGCCGAGTGGCAGCGGCGCTACCGCGAGGCGGGGCTGAGCATGATCGCGGTGCAGGCGCCGCGCTTTCCCTTCGCCGCCGAGCCCGACAACGTCGCCGCGGGCCTGGCCGAGCTGGGGGTGGAGTTCCCGGTCGCGATCGACACCGAGTACGACCTCTGGGCCGCCTACGGCTGCAGCGGCTGGCCGAGCCTCTTCCTCTGGAGCCTCGGCGGCGCCCTTGCCTGGGCTCACTTCGGCGAGGGCGAATACCAGGCGACCGAGGAAGCGATCCAGGCCGAGCTGCGGGAGATCGATGCGCTGCGGGAGCTACCCGAGCCAATGGCGCCACTGCGGGCGACCGATGCCCCCAGCGTCCACGTCATCCGGCCCACCCCCGAGGTCTTCCCTGGCGGCTCGTACGAGCGACCGTGGGTGGCTGGTGATGACGGCGAGGACCTGGCGCTCGATTACCAGGCCGGCGGCGCCTACGCAACGATCGAGGGCGACGGCGAGCTGCAGGTCGAGATCGACGGCGAGTGGCAAACGATCCCCGCCGGTCTTCCCGGCCTCCGCACCCTCGCCGAGCATCCCTGCCACGAGGCCCACAATCTCGTGCTGCGCCCGGCCCCAGGCGTCAAGATCTGGTCACTCAGCTTCGCCGCCGGAATCCCATAACGCGGCTCCGCCGCACAGGAGGACCTCATGATCACCAAGCTCGACTTCATCGGCATCCCATCTACCGACGCCGATCGCTCCCGCGCCTTCTACGTCGACACCCTCGGCCTCCGCCCCGACGACCGCGGCCAGTACGAATTCTGGGTCGGCGACACCTGCTTCGCGATCTGGGAGCCGGCCAAACAGGGGATGGAGTTCGTGCCCCAGAAAAACGCCCATCCCGCCCTGCACGTCGAGGACGTCAAAGCCGCACGCGAGGAGCTGGAAGCCAAGGGCGTTGAGTTCGCCGGCGACACCTTCGACACCGGCGTCTGCCACATGGCCCTCTTCACCGACCCCGACGGCAACGACCTGATGCTGCACCACCGCTACGCCCCGGTCGAGTGAACGCTCGCTGATTCTTCCTCACCATAGGGAGGAAAATTCAGCGATCGTCAGGCGCGCGCCGCGACCTGGTCGCGGATCTCCTTCGGGAGCATGAAGCGGACGTCCTCGTGGACGGTCCGCAGCTCGGAGACATCGTCGGCGCCGCATTTGCGGAAGAAGGAGACGAGGCTCTCGACGAGCTCCTCGGGGGCGCTGGCGCCGGAGGTGATGCCGACGGTCTCGACGCCCTCCAGCCACTCCTCCTGCACCTGGGTGTGGTTGTCGATCAGGTGCGAGGCGGCGCCGTGTTCGCGGGCCACCTCGACCAGGCGGTTGGAGTTGGAGGAGTTGGTCGACCCGATCACGAGGACGAGGTCGCACTCGCGGGCCAGCTGCTTGACGGCAATCTGGCGGTTGGTCGTGGCGTAACAGATGTCGTCGGACTTGCTGGAGACGATGCCGGGGAACTTGGCGCGCAGGGCGGCGATCACCTCGGCGGTCTCGTCGACTGAGAGCGTCGTCTGGGTGATGAAGGCGACTTTGCTCGGGTCCGGGACCTCGAGGCTCTCGACTTCGTCGGCGGTTTCGATCAGGACGATGCTGCCGGGCGCCTCGCCGGTCGTCCCTTCGACCTCCTCGTGGCCCTCGTGGCCGATCATGATGATCGTGTTGCCCTGGGCGGCGAGGCGGCGGGCGGAGACGTGGACCTTGGTCACCAGCGGGCAGGTCGCGTCGATCGTCTGCAGGTTGCGGGCGGCGGCATTCTCGTGCACGCTCGGCGCCACCCCGTGGGCGGAGAAGACGACGATCGCGCCCTCCGGCACCTCGGTCTCCTCCTCGACGAAGATCGCGCCGCGCTTGGCCAGTTCCTCGACCACATGCTTGTTGTGGACGATCTCCTTGCGCACGTAGACGGGGGCGCCGTGGAGCTCGAGCGCGCGCTCGACCGTCTGCACGGCGCGGTCGACGCCGGCGCAGTAGCCGCGCGGGGCAGCGAGTAGCACCCGTTTCGGGCCGGTGAGGGTGGCAGGCATGCCTTCAGGGTACCGATGGCGCGCTTGCGGCCGGTCTCGCGAGATTGCCCCGAAATTGCGGCATGAGTAGCCTTGCCCGATGGCAACTTCCGGACGCCACCTCGACCGTCTCACCTCAGTGGACGCCTCGTTCTTGACGAACGAGAGTTCGAGCAGCCACATGCACATCGGCGCGATCCTGATCTTCGAGGGGCCGCCGCCGAAGTACACCGACCTGGTCGAGCACGTGCGCGGCCGCCTGCCGCTGGTCCCGCGCTTCCGCCAGAAGCTGGTGGTGCCGCCGCTGGAGGCCGGCCGGCCGCTCTGGGCCGATGACGTCAATTTCAACCTCACCTACCACATCCGCCACACCGCGCTGCCCGATCCGGGCGGCGAGGAGGAGCTGAAGAAACTCGCCGGGCGGATCTTCTCCCAGCAGCTCGACCGCCTGAAGCCGCTCTGGGAGTTGTGGCTGGTGCAGAACCTCGAACGCGACCGCTTCGCGATCCTGACCAAGACCCACCACGCGATGGTCGACGGCGTCTCCGGGGTCGACATCGGCACCGTCCTCTTCGATGTCGAGCGCAACGCCGAGCCGCTGAACCTCGAGGACGAGTGGGTGCCGCAGCCCGAACCGGGGACGACCGAGCTGGTCGCCCGCGCGGTCGCCGACGCCGTCGCGGCGCCGGTGAAGCTGGCCGAGCGGGCGGTCGACGTCGTCCGCAACCCGGAGACGACCGCGCGGAAGGCGGTCGAGGCGCTGGAGGGCGTCGGTGAGATCGTCAGCGCCTTCGCCGATCCGGCCCCGGACGTGCCGCTGAACGAGGAGATCGGCCCGCACCGTCGCTACGTCTGGGCGCGTTCGGAGCTGGCCACCTTCAAACGGATCAAAGATGCGCTCGGCGGCACCGTCAACGACGTCGTCCTCGCGGTCATCACCGGCGCCCTGCGCGAGTGGCTGCACGTGCGGCGCATCCGCACCGAGGGGCTGGAGCTGCGGGCGCTGGTCCCGGTCTCGATCCGCAGCGAGGATGAGCGCGGCGACCTCGGCAACCGGATCGCGCTGATGCGCGGGCCGCTGCCGGTCTACATCGAGGACCCGGTGCGGCGGCTGCGGACGATCAGCGACGCGATGGCGGGGCTGAAGCGCTCCAAACAGGCGCTCGGCGCCGAAGTGATTTCCCGCTTCAACGACTTCGCGCCGCCGACGATCCTCGCCCAGGCCGCACGGATCAACTTCTCCACCCGTCTTTTCAACCTCATCGTCACCAACGTGCCCGGGCCGCAGATGCCGCTCTACGTCCTCGGCAAGGAACTCGAGGACGTCTTCCCGGTCGCCTTCCTGCCGCAGAACCACTGCCTGGCGGTTGCAATCATGAGCTACAACGGCAAGGTCGGTTTCGGCCTGCTCGCCGACTACGACTGCATGACCGACATCGAGGTCGTCAGCGACGGCTTAAATGCGTCGCTAGCCGAGCTCGAGGCGGCGGCGGGCAAGGCCGCCAAAGCGGCGTAAGCAGCTTCTTCCGCGGGTAGCCAAGAGGCAACGCACGACCCTCCCTACGCTTCTGCCATGCCCCTTCTTCTGATCCTGATCTTCATCGTCGTCCCGGTCGCCGAGCTCTACGTGATCATCAAGGTCGGCGAGCTGATCGGCATTTGGCCGACCTTGGCCCTGCTGCTGGCCGACGCGCTGCTGGGATCGTGGCTGCTGAAACACGAGGGGCGGGGGGCCTGGCGGCGCTTCAACCAGGCGCTGGCGGAGCGACGGTTCCCAGGGCGCGAGGTGGCCGATGGGGCGTTGATCATCGTCGGCGGCACCCTGCTGCTGACGCCGGGCTTCCTTACCGACATTGTCGGTGTCTTCCTGCTGCTGCCGCCGACCCGGGCGATCTCGCGGCGGCTGCTGAAACGGTTCACGATTGGGCGCTTCATGGTGGTCGGTATGCCGGGAGGCGGCGGGCGTAGCCCCTTCGGCTCGCCGCCGCCCACGAACGGCGGCCGGCGGCCGGCAGGCGATTACGACTACGACGCGACCGCCGAAGAGGTTCCGGACGATGGCGGCCACGACCCCCGGCTGCCCGGGAGTGGCCGGCCCTGAGATGGCGGCCGGGGAGTGGCAGACGGCGCGCCTCCTCGCCCGCCGACCGACCCTCGACGACCGCGCCCTCTACCACGCCCATTTCACACGGCCAGAGATCGAGGCCTGGCTGCGCCCCTCGCCCCTGCCGCCGTTCAGCGCCCAGGTGATCGACGAGCTTGTCGACGGCGACCGGGCGCATTGGCACGACCACGGCTTCGGCCCTTGGGTCCTGATCGAGAAGGAGACCGGCGCCTTCGCCGGCCGCGGCGGCCTCGCCTGGACCGCCGTCGACGGCGTCGCCGAAGTTGAGCTCCCCTGGAGCATCGAGCCCCACCTCCACGGCCGCGGCCTCGCCACCGAGGCCGCCCTCGCCGCCTGCGACTACGCCCGCGACCTCAGGCTCGAGCAGGTAGTCGCCCTCGTCCTACCCGCCAACGCCCCCTCCCGCCGCGTCGCCGAGAAGACCGGCTTCGAATTGAACGGCGAGGTCAACCACGCGGGTCTGCCCCACCTCCTGTTCCGGTTGAGCCTGCTCTAGGTTCCCTTCCGGATCCAGCCGGGGGTTACCGAGGAGACGAGATGCCACCGGTCCTTCGCGGGGGCGGGGTCGGCGGTGCGCCCTCGCCTAGACGCCCCCGCAAGCCGAGCATCCGGGCTTTGCCCGGACCCCCGATCCCGCCGATGCCAGCCCCTCATCAATCCGCCCTCCCCTCTTCGGAGACAGACGACGCCCCACCGTTGAGAACTGAGTGCATGCTGAGAAGGGTCCCGAGAAACTTAAGAAGGAAATCGTCGGCCCCGCCGAAGGTCCCAGTCGCCTTGCTCTCCTTGCTTAAGAGCACCAGGCATGACCTCTTTCCTTCCGAGCTCGGCGCTCCAAAGGGAAGGCATCGCAGCATCCTGAAGCCGGCCTCCGCAAACGCCTCGAAATCGGCCCCAGCCTTGCGCCATCGGTCTTCCCGAAGATCGCTGGCGACGAACACTCCGTCACGCGGCTCCCAGCGCACCAGCCTCTGCGCCAGATGCGAGGCTTTGAGCGGAACTTCGAACTCGCGACATTCGCTGCGCGAGATTCCGGCCACGTAGCGCAGGTGCCAGCAGGCCTCGCCGTCCTTTCCCTCGCCCGGCTCGAAGACTGCCAGTTGGACGCTCCCTCGGTTCCACTGCTCGAGCAGCCGGGCCGGGCGGATCAGCAGCTCGGCCTCCACGTTGTCGAGCCGTCCCATCTCGAGACGGCTGAGGGCCGGGGTGACCAAACCGAAGTAGCTGGTCAGCTTTGCGACGTCCTCGGCGCCCAGATTCGGGCTCTCATCGGAAACCTCGTCGACCTCGAGTCCCGCGACGTTCTCCGGGGGTTGATGCCGCCGGCGAGTTGCCAACCTCCCGGCGGAGAATGCCGCCACCGCGACGAAGATCAGGATCGCGGCCTGCAAGCCAGCACCGAGGACCAACCCGATGACGACGGGAATTGCCAGGACCATCAGATTCGCGAGAACGTTCGAGGCCAGATCATCGCGAGTTCGGGAAAGCCACTCGCGGGCCTGATGGCCCTTGTTTCGGCGCCCGTTGTTCTGCTGGCTCCCGCCCATCCGTTCCCCTCCTGGCCGCCGTTTCCCGTGGCGCCAGGGACAGACTAACGCGCAAAAGCCTCAGGGCGTACCGATTTGTTTATCCTCCCCGATCCTTTGGCCAGGGAATCCCGGGCATCGTCCGCTCGTTTTCAGCCCGGGTATGGCGGATCAGCTCAACCACGTACTCCTCATCGCTGATGAGACCTTCATTGGCCGCCGTGCTCCAGGCGGAGGAGAAGAACATCCTGCCTAGCTCAAATTCGGGAGCGTCGGGATCCTTGCTTGAAAGCGCGGTTGGGACCCGATCCGGTCCGTCCCACGGGGTGCGGGCGTGCCCACGGATATGGAAGTCTTCCTCGTCCACTCAGTTCATCTTGAAGTATTTAGGTGCTTTCGGCAAATCGCTTCGGCAAATTCCCATGATTGCCTGGAAAGCATCGAGACTTTGCGCTCAGCTCTATGGTAACGGCACCAATGCCCTAACAACCCAAGGGTGTCAGAGGCGCCGTCTCGCTGCTAGAAGAATTTGCATCTTCCAGTGTGCGGGGGGCTATTCGGCAGCATCATCGCGGTCAAGGGGAAACTGCATCATCACCACCGTCGAGTGGGTCAGCTTCTCCTCCGCTCCGCCCGAGCGCTCCTGACTCTGGTTGTGAGCTTCTAGGACGGCGTCAAGCGCAGTCTTGAGCGCCTTGACAACTTCCTCCCACCCCTCCTCGTCAAGCCTCAGCGGCGATCGACTGAGGTGGTTATCCACCCGCTCGTCGAATTTGTTTTCGAGGTAGGCCCTGCCTACATCCTCCGAGATCACGCGCAGAATCGTCGTCGTCGCGGATGGGCGATCGTCGGGATCCACTTCCTTCCATTCCTCGGCAGTGAGGAACTGCCAATCGGTGATGCGGTAGATGTGCTCGGTGAACTTGCCCTTCTGTTTGACCTCGCCGCAATAGTCGATCACCCCGAGATCACGCAGGATCTTGATGTGCTTGCTGACCAGGTCGAGGCTGATGTCACCGATCCGCTTCTGTATTCCGCTTGGGCTGTTCTCACCCTCGCTGAGGATGTCCATGATGTGGATCCGGGTGGGATGGACGAGCGCCTTCATCAGGCGCGGGTCGACCATGCGCGGCGCGTTCCTCGGCATCGATCGAGATCGAACCATTCGTTCAGGACGAGGTCAACATATTTCTGAACATCGAAGTTTGTTGAATACTAAAGATTTATAAAGTAAACCTCTTGCTTAAAGGCCACAACGGCCCTAACGCAAGAGGAGATTCCGATGGTGACTCAGCAGAACGACATGGCCTATCCGGCGCTTTCGATCAGGAAGGGCGGATAGACCGTGGCGGGTGGGCCGGCTTTCGGCCCACCCCTTGAAATGCCTAGAACCCGAGGGCGAACTTGGCGTCCTCGGTCATCATTTCCGGTGACCATGGGGGGTCGAAGACCATCTTCGGGTGGACGGCGGTGACGCCGGGGAGGTCGCCGACGAACTCCTTCATCTGTTCGGAGACCTGGGGGCCGATCGGGCAGGCGGGGGTGGTGAGGGTGAAGGTGACGTAGACCTCGTTCTGGGCCTCGATGTTGACGTCGTAGACGAGGCCGAGGGAGACGAAGTCGAGCCCCAGCTCGGGGTCGATTACCTCCTCTAGTACCTCGTAGACGTCCTCCTCGGTGAGGGTTTCGTCGTGCTCCGTCGCCGGGGGCGCGGGCTGCTGGTCGGGCGTGGTGATCTGCTCGTCGCTCATGGCTTCATGGTAACCAGGCCGTCTTCTTGCCTAACGCTCCCCGCATTTGTTTCGCATAGCGAGACAAAGGTGGGGAGCACTCGCCTAGCGCGGCTCGGGGGGCGGGCCTTCGGGCGGCGGGGAGAGCTCGAGCTGGTACCAGCCGACGTCGTGCCAGGCGCCTTGCTTCCAGCCGATCTCACGATTGACGCCGACCAGCTCGAAGCCGAGGCTTTCGTGCAGGCCGCAGCTCGCCTCGTTCGGCAGCGTAATCCCGGCGCAGGCCATGCGGAAGCCGCGCTCCCGCAGGCGGTCGAAGAGGGCTTCGTAGAGGGCGCGACCGACCCCTTCGCCACGGGCGGTGTCGCTTACGTAGACGGAGACGTAGGTGCTCCACCGGTAGGCAGGGCGCTCGTTGAAGGCGGTTGCGTAGGCGTAGCCGAGGACTTGGCCCTCCCGTTCGGCGACCAGCCAGGCGTGGCTCGCGCCGTAGCGCTCGATCCGGGCCGCCATCTCCCCCGCGTCCGGCGCCCGTTCCTCGAAGGAGACCGGGCTCTCCTCTACGTGCGGCGCGTAGGTCGCCGCGCAGGCGGCGGCGTCGCGCTGGGGATCGGCGTCGCGGATCATCAGCTCGGGCATGGAAGCGGCAGAGCTTAATGTCCCTCGAGGGGCCAAAAGCTCTACCGCCGCTGGCCAATCACTAGGCTGCGCGGGATGAGCGAGCAGGGCCAGATCGTGCGCCGGTCGATCGGGGTCGTCTTCTCCGACGGCGGCCTGTTGGCGCTGACCTCGCAGCTGCCCGAGGGTGGCCGGAGCATCGAGGACGAGGAGACGACGGCGGTGATCTGCGATCCCGACGGGGCGCCGCTGACCTTCGAGGAGACGTTGCTCTCGACCGAGTACGGCGAGGACGGCGTGCAGCGCCGGGCGACGCTGGAGCTGTGGCCGTCGGTTGAGGAGATGCGGCCGCTGCGCGGCGCCGGATCGCTGATCAGCTCGGTCTCCGTGCGCCGCCAGCACCTCGACTCGCAAATCGCCTTCTTCCGCTGGTCGGTCGAAGGTCGCGAGGGGCTCGGCACCTACGAGGTCGCCCGCGTCGTCGATGACTGAGCCCGGCGGCAACGGGATCGAGGCGATCGTCTCAGACTTCGGCGGTGTCCTGACGACGCCGCTGCTCGGGAGCTTCGAACGCGTCCAGGAGGAGATCAAGATCCCGGCCGAATACCTCGGGCAGGCGCTGCGCGCCGCCGCCGAGGAGCGCGGCGACAACCCGCTGTTCGAGCTCGAGCGCGGCGAGATGGAGGAGTCCGAGTTCCTCGAGTTGCTGAGCATCAACCTCGAGCCGCTGCTCGGCCACCGGCCCCACCTGCACCGCTTCCGCGAGGTCTACTTCGACGCCCTCGACCCGAACGAGCCGATGATCGAGCTGATGCGCGAACTGAAGGCGAGTGGTCTGAAGATGGCGATGCTGACCAACAACGTGCGCGAGTGGGAGCCGCTCTGGCGCTCGATGATGCCGGTCGACGAGATCTTCGAGGAGGTGGTCGACTCCGCCTTCGTCGGCTGCCGCAAGCCAGAAGGGCGGATCTACCGGCTGACCCTGGAGCGGGTCGGTATCGCACCGAAGGCCTGCCTGTTTATCGACGACCTCGAGGTCAACTGCGAAGGCGCGGAAAAGGCGGGGATGAAGGCGGTCCACTTCCGCGACAACGAGCAGGCGATCGCCGAGATTCGGACGGCGGTCGGCGCGCCGGCCGGCGGCTAGCTAGAAGCGTTCGCGGGCGCGCACGTCGGCGGGCACGCCGTTGCCGTCGCTCGGGCGCTCCGGCGCTTCGCGCCAGCGGCGGGCGAACGGCAGCCGCCAGCTGTGCGGAGCGATCAGGGCGCCGATCTCCGCCGGCCCCCACGACCCCTGCGGGTATGGCTTCACCGGCGGCGGGTCTTGCAGCAGCGGTTCGGAGACTTCCCACAGCCGCTCGATCCCCGTGGCCGTGGTGAAGAGGGTCCGGTCGCCGATCATCGCGTCGCGGATCAGCCGCTCGTAGGCCTCGACGGCGTCGCCGGCATAGCCGGTTTCGTCGAGCGAGAACTGCATGCTCGCCTTGTCGAGCACCATCCCCATTCCCGGGCGCTTGCCGTAGAAGGAAAGGGAGACGCGGGAGGACTCGTCGAGGTCGAAGGTGAGGTGGTCGGGGCCGTAGCGGCCGACCCGCGAGTGCTCTGGGAACATCGCGTGCGGGGGCTCGCGGAAGGCGATCGAGATGATCCGCGCGCTTTCGCCCATCCGCTTGCCGGTTCGCAGGTAGAAAGGGACGCCGTTCCAGCGCCAGTTGTCGAGTTCTGCCTTCAGCGCGACGAAGGTCTCGGTCCGGGAGTCGGGGTCGACGCCCTCTTCCTCCCGGTAGCCGTCGTACTGGCCGCGCACCACCTGGTCGGGGTCGAGCGGCTGCAGGCTGCGGAAGACCTTGTTCTTCTCGTCGGTGATCGGGCCCGGCGCCAGCGACGTCGGCGGCTCCATCGCGACGAAGGCGAGGATCTGGAACAGGTGGGTAACGACCATGTCGCGGAAAGCACCGGTCTTCTCGTAGAAGGCGGCGCGGGAGCCGACCCCGAGCGTCTCCGGCACGTCGATCTGGACATGGTCGATGTGGCTGCGGTTCCAGATCGGCTCGAATAGGCCGTTGGCGAACCGCAGGGCGAGGATGTTCTGCGCCGCCTCTTTGCCGAGGAAGTGGTCGATTCGGAAGACCTGATCCTCGTCGAGGACTTCGTGGACCATCTCGTTCAGCTTCCGGGCTGAGGCGAGGTCGGTTCCGAACGGCTTCTCCATGATCACCCGCGAGCGTTTCGAGAGCCCACAGGTCTTCAGCATCTGGATCACGTCCGGCGCCGCCGTTGGCGGCACGCTCAAGTAGTGGAGCAGCCGCATCTCCGACCCGAGCTCCCCCTCGGCCTCCTTCACCGCTTCGGCCAGAGCCTCCGGCGCCTGCTCGTGCGGCACGTAGGAGAGCTTGCCCGAGAACTCATGCCATTCCTCGCCGCCGAAAGCACTGCGCGCGAACTCCCGGCAAGCCTTTTCCGCGATCCCCCGGAACTCGGCATCGGAGATGTCCTCCATCGAGACCCCGACCACCCGAAACTCCGGCATCAACCCAGCCTGGAACAGCCGCAACAGCCCCGGCAGCAGCTTCCGCCGCGCCAAGTCGCCGGTGGCGCCGAAGATGACGATTACCTGAGGCGGAACATCCACTAATTCGAGGGTAGCCCGCAGGCCGGAGAACCAAACCGAATGGGACGGGAAAGCCGGATACGATTAAGGGGCTTATCAGGCGTTTGTGGGCTGATTACCCACCATGCAATCGAAATCCAGTAGTTAGTTGTCGGAGCCCGCTCTATCCCAGACGTAGAGCTCCATCGCCTCGCTTGCCAGCTCCATCAGGCGGGGTGGGCTTAGGAGGCCTAGGACTAGCTCGAGGGCGTCCTCTTCGGTGACACCGGAATCGACGGCCTCCTCGCCGCGGAAGCCGGCGGCCAGCTTGAGGGCCTCGCGGCGGTTTTCGCCGAGCGAGTTGAAGGCGCCCATGAGGAAGTCGCGGTTGGGGACCGGCTGGCCGACCTCGAGGGAGCCGTGCCAGGCGGCGAGCATCGAGAGGTCGTGCTCGTCGAGCTCGGAGATCGCCTTCGCATAGTGGACTTCGAGCTCGTGGTCGGGGATCTCATCCACCCAGGCGCGCACCGCCTCTCCGAGGAGCTGGCGGCGAGCCTCACGGCCGACCGAGTCGGCAATGGCCCGGATGGCGTCGGCTGGGTCTACGAAGCAGAGGGACATGCGATGAGGGAAAGGTAGAGGGGGTCGCAGATGCCAAAAGATGCCCGCTAATCCCCCAGTTTGCGGGGTCATGGGAGGCAGTGCGAAGTAGGCGCCGGACCCGTCCCTAGGCTCGGTCGCCGTGCCCCTAAAACTCGTCTACGGACCCCCCAATTCCGGCCGCGCCGGGGTCATCCGCCGCGACTTCGCCGCTGTCCTGAACCGCGACCCGATCCTCGTCGTCCCGACCGTCGACGACGTCTTCGCCTTCGAGCGCGAGCTCACCGCCGGTGGCGCCCTGTTGGGCGGCGCGGCGATGACCTTCGGCGGCCTCTTCCGCACCGTCGCTACCGCGGCGGGCGCGCCGGCGGGCGCCGAGCTTTCGCCGGCCCAGCGGCTAAGGGCGGTCTCGGTGGCGATCGCGGCGCGGCGCGAGCGACTACGGCCGCTGCGGCGCTCCGCCGGGCGCCCCCGATTCGCCCGTGCCCTCGAGCGCCTGCTCGGCGAACTGCAGGCGGCGGGGGTCGAGCCGGAGGAGGTCGAGGCGAGCGCGGCGACCCTCGAGGGCTCCGCCTACCTCGCCGACGTCGCCGCCCTCTACGGCGGCTACGAAGAGGTGCGGCGGCGGACCGGGCGTGTCGACCCCCACGGGATCGCCCGCGAGGCGATCGCCCAGCTGCGCCGCGACGGCTCCTTCTGGGGCGAGCGCCCGGTCCTCCTCTACGGCTTCGACGACCTGACCGAGAACCAGTTCGAGCTGGTCGCCGCGCTGGCCGCGCAGACGGACGTCGCGGTCGCGCTCCCTTATGAAGACGGGAGCGCGGCGCTAGCGGCGCGCGGGCGGCTGCTGGGGAAGCTGCGCGAGCTGGAGCCGGCGGAGGAGGTCGTGACCGAGGCGGACCCCGGCAACACGATCAGCCCGCTGCTCTTCCACCTGACGATCGGGTTCGGCTCGCCGCGGCCGAAGCGGGCCGAAGTCGACGACAGCATCACCCTGCTGCGCTCGGCGGGCACCCAGGCCGAGGCCGAGGCGATCGCCGCGCACGTCTCGCGGCTTGTCTCGCGCGGGGCCGACCGGGCGGAGATCGCGATCGCGCTGCGCGATCCCTCGCGGCGCGGGCCGGAGATCGCGGCGGCGCTGGAGCGCAACGGCGTCGCGGTCGCGCTCGAGGCCGAGGTGCCGGTCGCCGGGACGAGCGTCGGCGGGGCGCTGACCGCGCTGCTGGAGGCGGAGTTCGGCGCCCGCCGCGCCTCCGACTTCCTCCGCTACCTGCGGGGTCCCTCTGGCTTCTCCCCCGGCCGCGTCGACTGGTTCGAGCGCTCGCTCCGGCGCCGCCGCGTGCGCGACGCCGAGACCGCGCTGCTGCTCTGGCAGGGCGAGGATGGGGAGCCGCCCCGCGACCTCCTGCGCCTGCGCGAAGCCGCCCAGCGCTCGCCCGCCGTGCTGGCGGCCGAGGTAGGAGCTCTGGCGGGACGGATGGCCTCGCGGCCGCTGCGCGACGCCGGCGACGGCCCCTCGCTGCCGCAGGGAGAGGGGCTCGAGCTGCGCGCCGCCTCCGCGATCGCCTCCTCGCTGGCGGAGCTGGGCGAGCTCGGGGCGCTGGCTCCGGAGCCGCACGAGCTGGTGCCGATCGTCGAGGAACTCGACTTCCGGGTCTGGTCGGGACCGGTCGAGGGCCGGGTGCGAATCGCCGACCCCTACCGCCTACGCGCCGCTCGCTTCGACCACGTCGTTGTCGGCTCGCTGCAGGACGGCGAGTTCCCCCGCCGCGATCGCGGCGCCGACCCCTTCCTCTCCGACGCGCAGCGGGAAACGCTGGGGCTCGACCCGCGCCGCGACACCGAGGCCGAGGAGCGCTACCTCTTCCACGCCTGCCTGGCGCTGCCACGGCGCAGCCTCGTCCTCTCCTACCGCGACAGCGACGAGGACGGCAGCGCGACGGCGCGCTCGCCGCTGATCGACGACGTGCGGGCGCTCCTCTCCCCCGCCCCGGATGGCAGCTCGCCCGACCCGCTAGAGGAGGAGATCACCGTGGCGCGGGACCTGGCGCAGGTGGTCGCGCCGCTGGCCGAGGCGCCTTCCGCGGACGAGCTGGCCCGCGCGCTGGCTGCGCACGGTCCCGGCACCGACGCGCCGAAGCTGCTGGCGCAGGTCGGGGTCGAAGCCGAGCTGGCGGCGGCGATCGTCGCCCGGGTCGGCGAGGCGCGGCGGGCCGAGGAGGCCTCGCGCGCACCCGGGCCGCTGACCAACCCGGCGGCGCTCGACTCGCTCGGCGCTGTCGCCGCTTACGGCGGCACCACCTTGGAGGAGTTCGACCTCTGCTCCTATCGCTGGTTCGCCGGTCACGAGCTCGACCCGCAGCTGCTCGACCCCGTCCCCGACCCGCTGGTCCAGGGTGGCCTCATGCACGAGGCACTGGAGCGCCTATATAAGGAGCGACCCGGCCGCGACCCCCTGCCCCGCCCGGACACGCTCAGCGCCTGGATCGAGCGCGGACGCGAACTGGTCGCGGCAATCGCCGCCGAGCGCGAACTTGGCTCCCACCCGGCCGAGCGCGCGATGGCGCGGCGGGTCGAGCGGCTGCTCGAGCGCTTCCTCGCCGAGGAGGCCGAGCGCGAAACCGGGGGCTTCGAGCCCTGGCTCCTCGAGGCACGCTTCGGCGAGCATCCCGACGCCGAGCGACCGACGCTCGACCTCGGAGGTTGGGGCCTGCACGGCGCGATCGACCGCGTCGACCGCGCCGCCGACGGCAGCGCCGTCGTCATCGACTACAAGCTCGCCGGCCAGGTCACCCCGCGCGACAAGTTCGAGGAGAAGGCGAAGCTGCAGCTGCCGCTCTACCTGCTCGCGGCCGCCGAGCACTGGGGGGCCGAGCCGGTCGCGGCGCTCTACCACCCGCTGCGGGGCACCTCCTCGCGGCGCCCGCGCGGGGTTGTCTCGGCCGCGGTCGCCCAGGACCTGGCCGGCTACGGCCTCTACTCGACCGACGTCGTCGAGCCTGGTGAGCTGGAAGAGCTGCTGGATGACTCACGGCGCCGCAGCAGCGAGATCGTCGCCCGCATGCGCGCCGGCGAGATCAGCCGCGACCCCGGGCCGCGGCCAGGGCTGCGCGGCCACGACGTCTGCCCCTCCTACTGCACCTTCGCCTCGATCTGCCGCCGCGACCGCGCGCCCCAGTACATGGACGAAGAGGGAGAAGACGAACGGTGACGGTCGAGCAGCGCACCCAGGCGCCACCGCGCCAGCCGACGCCTGAGCAGGCCGCCGCGATCGCCGTCCGCGGCAAAGACGTGCTGCTGGAGGCCGGCGCCGGGACCGGCAAGACCGGGGTGATGGTCGACCGCTACTGCCGCCTCGTCTGCGACTCCGGCCTCTCCCCCGACGCCGTCCTCGCCTTCACCTTCACCGACAAGGCCGCGGCCGAGCTGCGCCAGCGGATCCGGGCCGAGCTGACGCGGCGGGCGGAGCGCGGCTCCGAGCGGGCGGCGACGGTCCTGGCCGGAATCGGCGGCGCCTGGATCACGACGATCCACGGCTTCTGCAACCGGGTGCTGGCGGCTCATCCGGTCGCCGCCGGGGTCGATCCCGGATTCCGGGTGCTCGATGCGCCGGAGGCAGCGCGAGCGGCCCGCGAGGCGTTCGACGACGCCCTGGTCGAGTTCTTGGCCGATGGGGACGCGGCGCGGGAGGAGACCGTCGCCGCCTACGACGTCGAAGGGCTGAGGGGGATGGTGGTCGGGATCCACGAGGAGCTGCGCAGCCGCGGGATCGCCCAGCCGCAGCTGCCCGACCCGCCCGCGACGGACCCCGAGGCGGCGATCCGCCGCGCCGCCGACGCCGCCCGCGATTGCCTGGAGGAGCTGAAGGAGAGCGACCCGAAGCGCGAGCGGCTCGAGGAGGCGCTGGCCCGTCTCGGCGCGCCCGGCCCCGCCCCCACCCTCGACGAGCTGCGCGCGCTCGGAACGTCGAGCAAAGCCAAAGCGCTAGCCACCTACAAGGACGCGATCGAGGCGGCGATCGCCCGCACCGCCGAGGCCGGCGAGGGCGGCGTCGTCTATCGCCACCTCGCCGAGTTGCTGGGCCTCTTCTCCGCCCGCTTCGAGGCGGCGAAGGAACGGCGCGCCGGGATCGACTTCGAGGACCTGCAGATCCTCGCCGCGCGGCTGCTGGAGCGGGCCGAGATCGGCGAGCACTACCGCAGCCGCTTCCGCCAGATCCTCGTCGACGAGTTCCAGGACACCAACCGGCTGCAGCTGAGGTTGATCGAGGCGCTGCGCGGTCCGAAAGCCGAGCTGGTCGTGGTCGGCGACGAGCTGCAGTCGATCTATGGCTTCCGCCACGCCGACCTCGACGTCTTCCGCCATCGCCGCGAGGAGATCGACCGCCGCGCCGACGCCGAGCTGATGCGCCTCAGCGGCAACTTCCGCTCGCGCCCGGAGATCGTCGGCGCCATCAACCTATTCGGCGAGGCACTGCTCGCCGCTGCCTACACGCCGCTGCGGGTGGGGACGCCGCCGCCCGAGGAGCCGGCGCGGGGCGAGGGCCCGCCGGTCGAGCTTCTGCTGACCGCCCGCGACGGCTGGGACGAGGACGGGATCGAGCTCGAGCCGGCGATCGACGGCGCCACTCCCCTCAATTGCCTGGCCGAGGCGCGTGCGGTCGCCGAGCGGCTGCGGTCTCTCGCCGATGAGGGTGTGCCGCGCGGCGAGATGGTCGTGCTGCTGCGCGCCTTCTCCCACCTCGACGCCTACGAGGACGCGCTCGAACGCGCCGGCCTGCGCCCTTACGTGGTCGGCGGCCGCGGCTACTGGTCCCAGCAGCAGGTCGCCGACGTCTGCGCGCTCCTCGCCGTGATCGCCAACCCGCTCGACGACCACGCCCTCTTCGGCGCCCTCGCCTCCCCCGCCTGCGCCGTCGCCCCCGACACCCTCTGGCTCCTCCGAGCCGCAGCCGGCAAGCGCCGCCACGTCTGGCCCGCCGTCGAGGCCGCCGCCGACGCCAATCGCGTGGTTCCTTTTGCACCGGATACGTGCGAAAGGAACCACGACTCGGGGCTGGCCGATCCCGGGCGGCTTGACATTCCCGCGGCCGAGCGGGAACTGCTGGGGGCCTTCGTCGCGCGGGTCGCTGCGCTGCGCGAGCGTGGTCCGCGGCTCTCGCTGCCGGAACTGATCGAGGCGGCGGTGACCGAGACCGGCTACGACCTCGCGGTCCTCAGCCGGCCGGCGGGCGAGGCGCGCTTCGCCAACGTCCGCAAGATGGCCCGCCTGGCGGCCGAGTTCGAGGCGCGCGAGGGGCGCGACCTGCGCGGCTTCCTCGACTTCCTTGCCGCCCGGGCCGAAAGCGACACCGAGGCGCAGGCGGCGACCGCCGCCGAGGGCCATGACGGCGTCCGGATCATGACCGTCCACAACGCCAAGGGGCTTGAGTTCGGCGTCGTCGCTGTGCCGGACCTCTCGCGCCGGCTGCTGAACAAAGCCCGCTCGCCGCTGCTGGTGCTCGGCCGCGAGGAGCAGCCGCGAGTCGGCCTCCGCCTCATCCGCCTCGGCAGCCCGAAGATCGACCTCTTCGAGTACGGCGCCCTCTGCGAAGAGGCAGCCGACCGCGAAGCCGAAGAGGAGTTGCGGCTCTTCCACGTCGCCGCCACCCGCGCCCGTGAGCGCCTGATCGTCAGCGGCGTCGTCAACCCCAAAGAGGGCAAAGAGAGCAAGGGCAAGCCGGTGATCGAGCGCCTGGTCGAGACGCTTGGGGTCCCGCGGGAGGAAGACTCGACCGCGCCGGTAGCTTCACCCGCCCCGCGCCCAGGCTTGGAGGCAGACCTGGCGCCGTCCGAGATCGCGGTCCACGTCAACCTCCCCTCGCCCGAGCGCGCCGCCGAGCTGCGGGCCCTTCGACGCGAAGGCGTCGCAATCCGGGACCTGGGCGAGGGCCCGCCGCCCCTGGTCGAGCGCAGGCCGCCAACCGTCCCCAGCCGCCCCCTGAGCTACACCGCGATTAGCGCTTACAAAGAATGCCCATATCGCTTCTACATGGAGCGTGTCCTGGGGATGGCCCGCATAGACGAGGGAGCCCCAAGCGACGAGCTCGCCCTCAGCGACCCAGAAGAAAGGACCGCCCGCGGCGCCGCCGTGCACGGGCTGCTGGAGTGGAGCCAGGCGAACGGGTGGGCGGAGCCTTCGGCGGAGCTGGCGGAGCGGCACGCTGTCGCCAACGGCCTGCGCGATGCGACGAGTCCGTCAAAAGACCCCGATACGGGGCACTCAGACAGACTCGCGGAGGAGCTGCTGGAGCCCGTCCGTCAGTGGCTCACTTCGCCGCTGAGGGAGCGAATCGGCAATGAAGCGACCCGCGTCCGCGCCGAGGTGCCGTTGCTCCTCGGCGTCGGGGAGACCGTCCTGCGCGGCTCGATCGACCTCTTGGTCGAGCGCGAGGGGGCGCCGCCGCTGGTCCTCGATTACAAGACCGATCGCCTGAACGGAGCCGACCCGGCCGAGCGCGCGGCCCACTACGGAGTCCAGCGCTCGATCTACGCGCTTGCGGTTGCCGAGGCGCTCGCCGTCGAGGAGGTCGAGGTCGCCTACGTCTTCCTCGAGCGACCAGCCGACCCGGCCACCTCCCTCCTCGGCCCGACCGAGATGACCGCTGCCCGCGGCTCTTTAGGGGAGACGATCACCCGGATCGAGAGCGGCGACTTCCCGGTCGCAGCACCCGAGGAACGCGACTGGTCCCTCTGCCGCGGATGCCCGGCACTTAGAGGCCTCTGCAGCGGTCCCCGCGAGAACTAACTCGACTCGGAACCGACCTCAAGCTTTGCCGCTAAATCGTCCAGCCGCAGCTCTTTCAGCCCCTCGCCCACCTCGTCCAGCTCGGCGGCGCAGTATTTGACTAGCTCGCGGCCCTCTTTGCAGAGGTCAAGGGTCTCGCGCAGGCCGGCCTGGCCGGAGTCGAGCCGGTCGATGATCTCCTCCAGGCGCTCGACCGCGGCCTCGTAGCTCTCGGGGCTATCGCTCACGGTCGCCGTCTCGGTCGCCAGATCCTTCGATTCTCGCTCGAACCCGTCCATCTGCGAACCGCAGTTTGACCTCCCCGGCGGCGGCCGCGGCGGCGGCGCTCGTCAACGGCTCCGCGTCCTCCCCCTCGACCAGGGCGTAGCCGCGCTCGAGCGTGCGCTCGGGTTCGTGCGCCCGCAGGGTTACCAGCGCCCGCTGCAGCGCCGCCTGCCTTTTCTCCATGTCGGCACCGGCCGCGCGATTCCGGGCCCGCTCCAGGACCACGGTCCCGATTCGCTTCTGCGAGGCCGCCCGTTCGGCCAAGCCGCGTTCGGAAGCGGCGCGGATCTCGCGGATCTTCTGGTTGAGCTTGCTGCGCTCGCGCTGCAGCGCCCGCGCCGGACCGCGGGCCAGAGCGCCCAGGTGCCGCGATCGCGTCCCGATCGCCCCCTCCCCCGTCCGCCGCAACGAGATCGCACAGCGCTCGAGGCTCTCGCGGGCGGCGATGCAGTCGAGCGGCACCGCCGCCTCGGCCGCGTGGGTCGGGGTCGAGCAGGCGACCGCGGCGACGTCATCGATCAGCGTCTTGTCGCGCTCGTGGCCGACGGCGCTGATCACCGGCACCCGCAGCATCGCCACCGTCCGGCAGAGGGTCTCGTCGCAGAAGGCCCAAAGGTCGGCGAGGCTGCCGCCGCCGCGGGTCACGACGATCGCCTCGACCTCTGGCCGCGCCGCCAGGTCCTGCACCGCGCGGCCGATCGCCGGCGCCGCGTGGCGGTCCTGAACCGGCGCGAAGCCCCAGATCACCGAGCCGCCCCAGCCGCGCCGCTGCAGGCCGGCGAGCAGATCCCGCCGGGCCGCGCCGGTTTCCGCGGTGACGACGCCGATCGCCTTCGGCAGGCGCGGCCGGTGCAGCTGCTTCTGCAGCTCAAACAGCCCCTCGGCCCGCAGCTGCTTGCGCAGCGCTTCCAGCCGCGCGATCAGGTCCCCCTCGCCGGCCAGCCGCACGTGCGTCGCGCGGAAGCAGAAGTTGGGCGAGGCCTGGCCGCCGCCGGGGTAGTAGTCGAGCCCGCCGGAGATCACCACTTCGGCGCCGTCGCGCAGCGCTCCGTCGCTCAGCCCCGCCTTTTCGAGATCATTTAGCCAAATCGCGCAGGGAATTGCCCCATCGCCATCCCGCAGCTCGAAGTAAGCCTGGACTTTGCTGCGCCCGACCCCGGTCACCTCACCGATCAGCTGCACCCGCGCCCGTTCACGCATCCACTCCTGCAGCTTGCCGGCGTACCGCCCGACGGCGTAGGGGCCCGGAAGGGTCGTTATCCGGCTTTTTTCCAGCGCCTCGCCCAAGACTTCAGCTCCGAGAGGACGGGGTCGAGCTGCTGGCCGGCCTCGGTCAGGGAGTAGATCACCCGCACCGGCGTCCCCGCTTCGACCTTGCGTTGGACCAGCCCCTCCTCCTCGAGCTCGCGCAGGCGCTGGGAGAGCAGGCGGTCGGAGAGCCCCGGCACGGCCTTGCCAAGCTCGGCGTAGCGCATCGGCCGTTCGGTCAGGGCGCAAACGATCGCCCCGGTCCAGCGTTTCCCGATCAGCTCGATCGCATGGTGGAAATGGGGGCAGACCGCCCCCGCTGATCGCTCCTGAGAACTAACTCCCTCCATCCCGTTCGAGCTTACAGAATGTAAGTGACCGCCTTTCAAACGAAGCGGGAGGCGGGGCCGGGTGGTCCCCCGCCAGACACTCAACCACGAGCCATAGCGAGTGGTGTCTGGAGGGGGACCACCCGGCCCCGTTCACCCGGTACAGGGACCAGTGTCCACCGATTCGGCCGTATGCTCGAGCGCCGCCCTCACCTGCTCGGCCGGGATCGCGAAGCCGCCCTGCGGCCCTCCCGTCGTCGCGGCGAAGACCGTCCCGACGGCGGCGCCGTCGGCGTCGACGAGCGGCCCACCCGAATTGCCGCTGCGCACCGAGCCGCTCAATGCCGTGATCGTCCGTTCGACCGGGCCCTTGCCGTAGGAGTCCTCGCTGATCGTCGCCCGGGTTTCGCCGATCCGCGCCGGCTCCAGCGCGTAGGGGCCGTTCTCGGGGTAGCCGAGCACGGCGGCGTCCTCCCCCTCCCGTCGCTGTTCGCTGATCGGCAGCGTCGGCAGCGCCGCGCCGATCCGTAGCAGCGCCAAGTCCTGCTTCGGCTCGTAGTAGATCGGCGTCGCGTCGAGCTCGACGCCGTCCTGGGTGGTCACCGTGGTGTCATCGGCGCCGGCGATGACGTGGGCGTTAGTGACGACGATTTCGGGTTCCACCGCCCAGCCCGATCCCTCGATTCCCAGCCCGCAGGCGGTGCTCAGCACCCGCACCACCGAGTCACCGGCGTTGAGGACCTCGGGGTCGGAGGCGATCTGCGTGTCCGGGCGGGCGACCGGCGCGGCCGGACCGAGCACGGTCGGCGCCGGGTCGACCCGGTCGAGGGCGTTCAGCAGCGGCCCGGTCGGCGGCAGGACATCGTTGAGGCTGCGGAGGATCACCGACTCTTGGATGTCGGCGCGCAGGCGGGCGGTCGAGGGCGCGTGCAGGAGGACGGCGCCGAAGACCCAGGCGAGCCCGAGAGCGACGGAGGCGATCAACGCCGCCCCGCCGGCCCCGTCGGCCATCTGCATGAACGGCCGCCGCACCACCTTTTCCCGCAGCCCGAGGGCGAAGCTCTCGACCGTCACCGCCATCAAAGCGCCCGCCAGCAGGGCGCCGAGGGCGCCGCAGAGCGGCGCGTAGGGCGAATCGGCGCCCTTGGTCAGCAGCAGCGGCCCGATCCGGCTGCCGACAAAGGCGCCGGCGGCGAACCCGAGCAGGGTCAGCGCGCCGACGATCAACCCCTGCCGGTAGCCCCAAAGAGCCAGGGCGAGGGTGAATGCAAGAATCGCCCAATCCAATACGGTCACCCGTGAATAGAAGCATGCCGGGAGAGCCTCCTTTAGCTTTCGCCGGGTGAACCAGTTGCCCACCCCGGCAGATCGTCGGCGCCGCCTCATCACCCGCGCCCTGCCGCTGGCGGTGGTGGCGTTCGTCGCCTTCATCGTCGGGGTCACCGCCGGCTCCCCCGGCTCGCCGGAAAAGGACGCCGCCGGTCGGTTCGCCGAAGCCTGGGCGGCGAAGAACTTCAAAGCGATGTACGGGGAGCTGAACGACGCCTCGCGGGCCCGGGTGAGCCTGAAGGAGTTCGAAGCCGCCTACCGCAAAGCGCAGGAGACGGCGACGATCCGCGGCATCGACGCCGGCTCGGTCGGCGACGCGGTATCGGCTGAGGCCGGCAAGGTGGTCCCGGTCGCGATGACGATCGAAACCGTCGCCTTCGGCAGCGTCGAAGAAGACCTCGACGTCCCCTACGACGAAGGCGGGGTCGCATGGAACGAGAGCCTGGTCTTCCCGGGGCTGCGACCGGGCGAGGAACTGGCCGCCGACGTCGAACTGGCCGAACGGGCGCCGGTCCTCGCCCGCGACGGGACGCCGCTGGCCGAAGGCCCGGCCGAAGAACGCAAACACCCAATCGGCAGCGCCGCGATCGACGTCACCGGCGAAGTCGGCGAAACGCCCGAAGAAGAGTGGCCGGACCTGGCGCGCCACGGGTTCAGCCCGGAAACGCCGGTTGGGATCAGCGGCCTCGAGCGCGCCTTCAATGCCCGCCTCGCCGGCAAGCCCGGCGGCAAGCTGCTGGCGATCTCCAACGACGGCTCCTCCGTCCGCACCCTCGCCGAAGGCAAGCCGCAGAAGGGCGCACCGGTGAAAACGACGATCGACCCCGAACTGCAGGAAGTCGCGGTCTCGGCGCTGGCCGGGCGCTCCGGCGGCGTCGCGGTCCTGGACGCGAAGCGCGGCGACGTCCGCGCCCTCGCCGGCCAAGCTTTCTCCGCGCCCCAGCCCCCGGGCTCGACCTTCAAGATCGTCACCACGACGGCGGCCCTGGAGGCGGGCAAGGTCAGCCTCGACGACGAATTCGAAATCACCAACGGGATCAACGTCGGCGGTCGCTTCCTCAACAACGCCAACGGCGAGTACTGCGGCGGCACCTTCCGCGAGGCCTTCGCCGAGTCCTGCAACGCCGTCTTCGCCCCGCTCGGGCCGGCGGTCGGCAACGACAAGCTGGTCGAAACGGCGGAAAAGTACGGCTTCAACTCGCCGCCGACCCTCTACGCGCCACAGATCGTCCGCGAAGTCGAACCCGAAGAACCGACGATCCCGACCGAAATCGGCGAAGAAATCGACCTCGGGGTCTCCGCGATTGGCCAGGGCGAAGTGCTGGCGACGCCGCTGGAGATGGCGAGTGTGGCGCAGACCGTCGGCAACAACGGGGTGCGGATGCCGACCTCAATCGTCGCCAACAAGAAGCTGCGGCCCGACGCCGAACCGGAGCGGGTGATGTCGCCGAAGATCTCGAACGAACTGACCGAACTGATGATCGGCGTCGTCAACGAAGGGACGGGCACCGCGGCGAACATCTCCGAGGCGCAGGTCGCCGGCAAGACCGGCACCGCCGAGCTCGGGCCGAAGCCAGGCGAAGAGGAATCCGAAAACCCGGTCCAGATCAAGGACGCCTGGTTCTCCGCCTTTGCCCCGGCCGAAAAGGCGAAGCTGGCGGTCGGGGTCCTGCTGATCGAAGCCGAAGCGGCGGGCGGCGAAGTCGCCGCCCCGATCGCAGCGGAAGTTCTCTCCGCAGGTCTTGGGTAGGGGATTGGGGGTCCCCTCCGTCGCAGATTGGGGAGGCTCCTCCGGGGACCCCCAATCCCTACGCCTAGAGGTCTAGGGTCACTTCGCCTTTTTCTTCGGCGCCTTCTATATGGAGAGTTAGAGGCCGGTTGGCGGAAGCTTCTTCGGGGAGGAGGAAGACCGCGACCGAGCCCTCGATCGGGCCCTGCTGGGCGGGAGAGTCGAGGACCGGGATCTGTTCTTCGGCTTCCACCATGCCGTCGAATGGCAGCGCGTAGAGGCTTTCGCTCGGGAGGACCTCGTACTCCTGGTCTTCGGCGTCAGTGATCGTCAGCGTCGAGGGCAGCTGCTGCGGTTCGTCGCTCTTGTTCTGGACTTCGAAGAAGACGCCGAAGTAGTTGTTGTCTTTCGGCGGTTCCGGCTGGCCTTCCAGGTAAGCCGCGTCCTCAGTGTCGTTCGGGTTGAGGTAGCGGGAGAAGGTGACGTTGTACTCCAGCTCGCCCAGCTGCAGAGGCTCACCCTCGGTGGTCTGCTTGGAGTCGCTCGAGTAGCCGCAGGCGGAGACGCCGACGGTCAGCGCGAGCAGCGCCGAGAGGGCGAAGAGGGACATGAGCGCACGGCGGTTGGGGTGCATCGCGGCGGGAGTCTATATAGAGCGGGTGGATGCCTGTCGGCGAGGCGGTAGGCGTCTACGGGATGCCGGTGGCGTGGCGGTTGCCGCCGGCGACGGCGACCCGCTCGGGGAGGGGTGCCTCGGCCTCGAGCTCATCGCGCAGACGGCGCAGCGCCTTGCGCCAGCCGCGTCCGAGCCAGAGCGAGCCGCCGCTGAGGAGCTCCAGCCCGCGGTCGACCGCGGCGGGCTCCGACCAGTGGGAGACGCGGACACAGGTCAAGGATCCGGGCGCCTCCGTCAGCTCCCAGACAGTGTGGTTGGGGATCCGGTTGACGCGGCCGCCGGCGCCTTCCTCGATGATCCGGAAGGGGGGCTCGGTGGCGACGATCGTCGTGTCCATCCAGATGTTCCGCACCGGCCCCTCGACGCAAAAACGGGCCCCTGCTCCGACCCCGATGGGATCGATCCTCGTGAGGTTGAAGCCGGCTAGGAAATGATCGGTGAAGGACGGGCGGCGGGAGAGGTCGAGCAGGGCCTCGAAGACCTGCTCGCGCGGGGCATCAATCTCGATCTCGGCGCTGATGGGACCCATCGGAGCGAAGTCTAGATGGGCGGGCCTTCGCAGACCGGAGCGCCGTTGGCCCCCTTTGGTCGAGGAAATTCCAGTGACAGGGCCGGAACGCGGGTCTAGTATCGAATGAGACCCGGTTAGGAAGGAGAGGTTTCCCATTTTCGAGAGCGCCGGCACCAGCCCAGCCGGCGAAGCGTTCGCCACCGGCTCCATGCCCGGAGAGGGAACCTACTTCTGCCTTGTCTGCGGCACCCAGGTCGCCCTCCGCGAGACCGACGAGCTGCCCGAGTGCGCGGTCTGCGGGACCTCCCGCTTCCGCCGCGACTCGATCTTTGCCGGGCGGCAGGAGCACGGCTCCCCCACCCTCGAATTCGCCGTCCCCGGCCAGCGCGAGGAGCAGGCCTGGCTAGACGGGGCGCGCAAGCAGCTGACCGCCCCCGGCTACCACCTGGCGCTGCGCGACCAGGGAGAGATCAAGACCTTTCATCTCGAGATCGGCTGGGCCAAGATCGGCCGCTGCGAGCGAGCGCAGATCTGTCTCGACGACCCCAGCGTTTCTCGGCGCCACGCGATGATCGCCACCGACGAGGGCCGCCCCCCGAGGATCCTCGACGACCGCAGCCTCAACGGCGTCCTGGTCAACGGCCAACAGATCGACTGGACCGAGCTAAGCGACGGCGACGAGCTAACCATCGGCCGCTACCGCCTCTACGTCCTCCAGGCCTAACGCGAATCTGCCTCTCTCGCGAGACCGCGAGCAACCCCAAATAATCGGGTCCCTCGCGGTCTCGCGAGCGATTTGCCGCCACCCCCGCCCGTACAGTTCGAGCCGGTGAACGGACCGACGAATCCGGACGATCCCTCGCGCCCAAGCGGCGAGGAGTCGATCTCCGCCTCAGCCGAGCGCGCCCGCGCCCAACTCCACGAAGAGATCGAGCGGGTCCGCCGTGGCGTCGAGCAGATGCTCGATGAGCAACAGGCGCCCCTCAACAGCGACCTCCGCCGCGAGCTCGACACGATGCAAGAGGACCTCCGCCGCTACGTCAAAACCCGCGTCCGCAAATCTCAAAAGCAGACCAACCGCCGCGTCACCCGCCTAGAAAACCGCACCGAGCACCTCGAGCAACGCCTGGACTCCATAGACGCCGAGCGCCGCCTAACCGAATGGCGCATCCACTCCGACACCGAGCGCATGCTCGACGGGTTGCTGCAAGAGGTCAGGGGGATCGCCGACCGGCTGGAGCGAACGCGGTAACAAGACGCTTCTCCGCGTCATCACGAATGATTAGTTAGAGCTTTCTTAGTTTTAACCTGTTCGTGTGCCTTTTTCGCTGCCTGAGTACGACAGAGCCTATGCACTCTTCTTGAGCGATTCAGTTCATGAGGTTGCCAGAGCAAGCTCGCCCCTCTTAGGTGGACTGACCGTTGAAACCACCAGCGGACCCGTGAGCTCTGTCGTGAGAGATCGAGAGGGAATGGACGTTGACCTCGAGGCCAAAGAGGTCGGGTTCGGATTCACGCTCAATGTGCACGCAGTCAGAGATGGCGACCTAGGCGACTTTCTCCTTCAGGTCGGGAATGCCTCAGAGGAACTTGGGAAAGCTCTCGTTGGCGGCATGGTGGAAACGCTCGACAAAGTCACCGACGCTACGGGCAACGTCGTGAAAGGACACGGCGAGATCAACTTTGACGTGATCTATGAAGGCCTGGAGAAAATCGAATGGAGTCTCAATGACGACGGTGAACTAGTCAAACCGACGCTGGTCATGCATCCAGACATGGCAAAAAAACTCGGAGAGCTGCCCGAGCTAACTGACGAGCAAAAGGCAAAACTCGACGCCCTGGAAGCGCGAAAGCTGGAGGAGGCCCGTGCTCGACGACGCACTCGCCGCATATCTTGATTCCGTTAGTGAGCGGGGCTTTGACGAGCCGTTCCTAGCGCTGCTTCGCTCCCTAGGGTTCCAGCGAATCCACCTGGTCCATGGAGCCTCAGAGTTCGGTAAGGACGTAATCGCTCAGCGCGACGGAAAACAGTGGACTTTTCAGTCAAAAGCAGGGAACGTCGGGCAAGGGTCATTCCGAGACATGCGTGGGCAGCTCGATGAACTACGGCTCAGCGAGCTGTCGCACCCGTCGTTCGACAAAGGGTTGCCTCGTGAACCTGTCCTAGTTATTACCGGGAGACTGACCGGCAATAGCTCTCTTGCCGCTCAAGAGTATTCAGAGCAGGGAAAGGCAAAAGGAGATCCTGGTCTCGAAGTATGGAGCCGCGACAGCCTTATAGAGAAGCTCAACGGGGGCGAGGAGAGCATTCTCCGCAACGCAACCGACGGACAACTGCTTTCACTGATGGGCTCGATCGGAAGTGACCAAGCCTCGATGGCGACCATCGAGCTCTTTAGCCGAAGATGGTTGGAGTGGGATGGAACTCGGCTCGCAAGCCTTGGCATCATCGAGGCCTCTCTCGCCTGTGAGGCACTCGCTCGTGCCGAGCGTCTGGATCTTGCGTGTCATTTAGCCCTCTGTCTGCTCACCGCAGCCGCTAGCGCCGCATTTGAAGAAGGGAGTATCAATCCCGCCCAAGATGGTGGAGCAAGCCTTTTTGAGATCTACGCTCTACAACTCTGGGAGGAGTGCGACGATCGGCTTCTGAAAGAGAAAGGCCTCGTTAACTTCTCAGGCCCGAGTGCTTGGGTCACCTACCCGATTAGGTGCGCCCGGATCTCAGAGTTTCTTGGGCTGTTAGCGCTCCGCCTTCGGGAGCAGAAAGGCGAGACTGCAGTAGAAATCGAAAGCTGGTTGGCTCAATTTATTGCTGCGCAGCCTGGCACTCAACATCTAGTCAGTGACCGCTATGCGGTCAGTTTGATACCTCCGGCCCTTGTCCTTTCAAATCGAAAAGACTCTCAACTGGAGACGCTGCTGAGAGACGCTACCAAATGGGTGTGTGACCGCTATGAACCTGATGAACTCGGGTTGGCCGGGGTAGACGCAGACCCCCCAGAAGAGGTAATGCGTCTACTGGGCGCAGGCTTGGAACATGTTGAGCTAGATCGCCGGCGCGAGTCCCAAATCGCTGGGGTACTTCTTGATCTATCGGCAGGCTTACGTATAACCGATCTCTACTCGGACTTGCACAATGATCTTCAGGCGGTCGGGGCTTATCCCCTTCTAGTCCATACGGATAACGATGCTGACCAGTACCGGAAGGTCGGGCTGGGTAACCATCTAGAGATTAACCCTGACTATGCGGAGCAGCTGCCACCAGGGGATGAGCCAGCCGCACCCCACCACGTGCCAAGTCCTCGACACCTACTCGAGCTTGGCCGACCCTGGGATCTACTCGCCGTCTCTAGCGCGCTGCGAGATCGTCATTTTTTCGAGGCGATTGCCTATTTTGCTGCCTAGAGAAGCGAAGCGGAGAGAGAAGGGTGGCCCTCCTCCCTCCGGATCACTCCGTGCTGATGCTCGGGTCTGCCTGGACCTTGATCGGGATGATCATTAGGAAGTTGCTGGTGGCGTCGTCGGCTAGGGCTTCGACGCGGTCGGCCTCTTCGGTTTGATCGGTTGCTCTTAGTTCGTCGGCGTAGCCGTGGAGGAGGTCGTCGATGTCGATTAGGGCCTCGGCGTCGAGGTCCTTAAGTTCGACTTTGGCGCCTTTGCCGAGGCGGCGTTCGATCGCTGCTCGGTCGATGCCGAAGGCGTTGTGCCTGACGTAGACGCGGCCTCCGGTCATGCCGGCGCAGGCCCAGGGGCCGATGTCGCCGAGGACGACGGCGCGGCCGCTGGTCATGTACTCGAAGGCGAAGCCCTTGATATTGGCGCGGTCGGCCAGTGCCCCACGGCTGTCGTCGATGTCCTGCTCGGGCTCGCCCGCGACGACGACGTCGGCGCCGGAGAGGCGGATGCAGAAGCGGGAGTCGGCGCTGCCCTGAACGTAGAGCTTGCCGCGCTGCGCCCCGTAAGCGAAGGACTTGCCAACGGAGCCGTTGAGGCGCTTGCCCCGCGCCCCCTTGCCCTTGAGGATCGCGATCTTGCCGCCCAGCATCGTCTTGCCAACGCCGTCCTGGGCGCCGCCCTCGATGCGGATGTCGACGCCGTAGGAGTTGAACGCTCCCAGGCCCTGGCCGGCAACCGAGCCGCCGTTGAACTCGAGGCTCGCCAGCGAGCTGTCTTCCTCGCCGGCCGGCCCGCCATCGAAGATCCGCCAGCGCGCCAGCGCCCCCGCCAGCTCGGTCCCGAGCACGCGATCATTGGCGTCGGTCGCCCGCGGGAACTGGCTGCGGACGTGGCCGCCGCCACCGCCGCCGCAGACTTCCGGCGCCAGCGCGGCGATCTGGCTCGAGGCCTCCTTCGCCTCCATCCGGATCGGCCGCGCCATCACCAGGCCGGCTTCGGCCCGCGCCTCGGCCTCTTCGGCCACCGGCAGGTCGAGCGGTTCGAGGTCGAGGTGCTCCTCGAGCGGCTCGATCAGCGGCTGCAGGTCGATCTGATCCTTGTGGCCGATCTGCTCCAGCAGGTCGTAGCGACCGACCAGATCCTGGGCGCGCTCGTAACCGAGCGAGGCCACCACCTGCTTGACCTCCTCGCCCATCGAGGAGAAGAAGCGGGCGCAGCTCTCGGCGGCGCGGTCGACCTCCTGCGGGGTGAACTTCTTCAGCCCGTGCGCCTCCGCTTCGGCCGGCGTCTCGATCTGGGTCGCGATGCCGACGTGGCAGGTGTCGAGCTGGCAGCCACGGCAGATCGTGCAGCCGAGGCTGACCATCGCCAGGGTGCCGAAGCCGATGCGGTTGGCGCCGAGGCAGTGCAATTTGACGATGTCGTGGCCGGTGCGGTAGCCGCCGTCGGCCCAGATCTCGACCCGGTTGCGCAGTCCGGCCTCCATCAGCGCCCGGTGCACGGCGCGGGTGCCGATGTCGCTCGGCAGCCCGACGTGGCGCAGCGCGTGCTGGCGCGCCGCGCCGGTCCCGCCCTCGAAGCCAGAGAGGGTGATGATGTCGGCGCCGGCCTTGGCGATCCCGAGCCCGATCGTGCCGATGTTCGGCACCACCGGGACCTTGACCGAGACCCGCACGTCCGGGTTGACGGTCTTCAGCTCGTCGATCAGCTCGGCCAGGTCCTCGATCGAGTAGAGGTCGTGGTTGTTGGAGGGCGAAATCAGGTCGGTCCCGGGCGAGGCGTTCCGCGCGGCGGCGACCTTCTCGGAGACCTTCTTGCCGGGCAGGTGGCCGCCCTCTCCCGGCTTGGCGCCCTGGCCGATCTTGATCTCGGCGACGTAGGAGCTGTTCAGCATCTCAGCCGAAACGCCGAAGCGGCCGGATGCGACCTGCTGCCCGCGCCAGTTGCGGTACTGGCCGTACATGTCGCGGATCTCGCCACCCTCGCCATTCATGCAGAGGATGTTGGTCGCTTTCGCCGCGTCCGCGTAGGCGCGGAAGGCCGGCTCGGACTGCGAGCCGAAGCTCATCGAGGAGATCACGATCGGGTAGTCGTGGTGGCCGACGCCGGCGTCGACGTCAGCCGGATCGACGGCGGGCCGATCGCCCTTCAGGCCCATGATGTGGCGCATCGAGATCGGGTTCTGCTTCTCGAGGTCGCGGACTTTCTCCGAGTACTCCTCGTAGGTGCCGGAACCGTTGGCGGTCGCGATCGCCGCCTTGTAGACCTTCGGGTAGAAGCGGAAGGTCTTCGCCGGTTTCGCCGCCGCGTCGTCGCCCGAGAGCGCGTGGGCGCGGGCGTTGGTGTCCTCGTCGAGGTCGGCGAACCCGGTCCCCGCCTTCTCGGAGGTCGCGTAGTGCTCGGTCTGGAAGATCTCCGCCAGCTCCGGCTTGATCCCGATCGAGCTGAACTGACGCGCGTAGCCGCGCACCTCGTGGATGCCGATCGTCGAGATCACTTTCTCGATCCCTTTGCGCAGCGCCGCGCAGAGGTTGGAGACGTCGTTCTCGTAGTCCTCGACGCAGATCACCTCGACCATCACGTACGGGCAGACGCCGTTGGCGCCAAGCCCGAGCGCCAGCATCACGTCGTGGACGTTGCGGATCGCGGCCGAGCGCATGACGATCCCGCAGCGCCGCCGCAGGTTGACTTCGCCGGGCTCGACTTTGAACTGCTTCAGCGCCTGGTCGATCGCCGAGACGGCCAGGTGCGGGTCGAGGTAACGGCGGTCGGCTTCGTAGACGGTGCGGTCGGTGAGGACCAGCAGCTCGCAGCCGTTGCGGACCTTCTTGACCGCCTCCTGCTTGATCCGCTCGATCGCGCCCTTCGTCGTCTCCGACTCGAGCAGGGAGATGTCAACAGCGGCGTTGCGGCCGCTGAACTCCTCCCAGAGGTCCTCGAGCAGGTAGGTGTTGTGCTCGCGGGCGATCTTCCGGTAAGCGGTGTCGGAGAGCGGGGCGAGACCGTGGTGGCCACCGAGGATCACCGGGAAGCCGGTTTCGACGGTGCCGCAGTCCTCACCGGCGTTGTCGGGCGAGGGGCGACGGCCGAACAAGGTCCGGGTCGAGAAGTGCTCGAGCTCTCGTTCGCGGTCGAGCGCCGGGTTGGTGACGACGGCGACCGTCTCCTTGAAGTAGTCGGCGAGGTTCTGCCGCTCGGGCGAGAGGGCCGCCAGAGGGCCGTCGTAGCCGAGCGATCCGACCGGCTCGGCCCCGTTGGAGGCCATCTGCTGGACGAGTTTGACGTCGTCGCGCTGCCAGCCGAAGCCGGCGAGCACGCGATCGCTGACCCGGACCGGCTCCTCGGGTCCGGCGTCGGTGTAGCCGGGGACGTCCTGGCCCTCGAGCGGGCCGCCGGTCTCCAGGGCGCGGTCGTAGCCGGCAGCCGCCTCAACGCCGTTGCGGACCAGCCAACGGTCGCGGACGATCCGCAGCATCTCCGCGTGCGGGTGCAGGGTAGACGCGCGGGCGCCGCGGTCGATCAGCACCAGCGCCTTCTCACCCGGGGCGAGCGGCTTTGGCTCGGAGCACATCTTGCTGACCGGGACGACGCCGGGCTCGGAGCTGAAGACATAGTCGTCTTCGGTCTCGACCTGCCAGAGCGGGCGCAGGCCCATCGCGTCGGCCGAGAACACGCATTCGTCGGCGTGGCGGGCGATCAGGGCAACCGGGCCCTGCGCGAACGGGCCCATCGTCTGGTGCAGGTAGATGTAGAAGCTGTGCAGATCCTCGGGCAGGCCGCGGATCTCGTTGATGATCGGCGGCACGACCATCTCCATCGCCTCGGCGAGGCTAAATCCCTCGCGGCTGACCAGGGTGTCGATCGTGCGGTTGAGGTCCTGGGAGTCAGACGAGTCGGGCTGGATCGGAACCGCCAGCATCTTCGCCTCCTGGCGCAGCTGCTGGATCGTGTTGATCTCGCCGTTGTGGCCGAGGATCGTGAACGGCTGCACCCGCTTGAACGACGGCCAGGTGTTGGTCGAGTAGCGGTTGTGGCCGAAGCAGCCGATCGTCTCGAAGCGCGGGTCGAGCAGGTCCGGGTAGTACTCGCCGAGCACGTTCGGAGCGCCCATCACCTTGTAGACGCAGGTGGTGGCAGAGAAGGAGGAGACGTGGACCCCGAGCTCTTTCTCGAGGTCGATCATCAGGTCGAAGAGAACGTCGTCGCGGGTCTCGACGTCGGGGGCGAGGCCGGCGACCTGCCAGAAGACCGGCTCCTCCTCGCGGGCGGTCGGGCCGAGGGCGGGCGAGTTGACGACGCCGACCCGCTCGGCGAGGACGCGGAAGCCGTTGGCGGCGAGCAGCTCGCGGGCGTCGTGCTTGACCTTCTCGACGTCCTGGGAGCGCTCGATGAAGACGTGGCCGACGGCGAAGGCGTCGTCGGTAGCGAGCGAGGGATCGTGGCCGCCGGAGCGCACCTCCTCGGCCCAGATCTTGCGCGGGATGTCGAGCAGGAGGCCGCAGCCGTCACCCTCGCCGTCGACGTTGCCGGCGCGGTGGAGCATCTTCTGCAGGGCGGGAATCGCCAGCTCGATCGGTTCGTGGCTCGGCGTCGCGTCCTTGCGGACCGAGGCGTAGATGGCGCAGGCGTCTTTGTCCTCGACGCTCGGCGGAGAGACGAGCGGGCGATAGGGGCGCTCTGGCGAATAGCGCTCGACGGCAGCGCGGCGATCGGACTGGGTCTTCAATTTTGACCTCCCGGGTTCCACGCCTTCTTCGAGCGGGCGCGCGACGGGGTTGACAAGTTTCCGAATTATAGGCGGGGGTCAAAACTCTCCCCCCTGCTATTCGATTTTCCCTGCGTTATGCGGGAAAAGCCGACGCTACAAAGACGACCTCAGCCCCAGGACATCGGCTGGTAGCCGCCCTCGGGCTCGACGCCGATCAGCAGCGCGACGACCTTGGCATCGGAGCGGTTGAGGATCTGCCGCGTCGCGGCGGGCTCGATCGACGCGAAGGTCCCAGCGGGCGCCTCGTGCTCCTCTCCGTCAAGCAACATCACCGCCTCGCCCTCGAGGATCGCGTAGAGCTCGACCTGCCCGCTCTGGCCCTCGTCGTGCTCGGGGATCTGCCCGCCCGGCCCAATCTCGACCAGGTTGTAACCGAAGGCCTGGGTCCCGAGCGCCTTGCGCGCCAGCAGCCAGGTGCAGTCCCCTGACCCCTCCATCCGCTCGAACTCATCCCGATGCTTGATCGCGTAGTTGGCCATGCCCCGACCCTAACCGTGCAGAACTGTTCTAAGCAAGCGCTCGGGGGCGCAGCAGGCTGAGCATCCGCAGCCAACCGTAAGAATCCGGGCGGTGAGCTTTCGGGAAATACTCGAAGCGTTTTCGGAGTCGGCCACCACCGCCTACTCGGCCGCGGCGGCGGCGCACTCGCAACCGGAGGACCAGCTCAAGCCTCCAATCGTGGAGCTGGTGAAGCGGTTCGGGCAGCTGATTAGCAGCGAGGCCGTGGCGACGACCGAGTCCGCCATGCCCGACCTCGAAGGCCGCCCCGACGTGGCTGTCACCGTCGACAACCTCGTCTGCGGTCACATCGAGCTCAAGGCTCCCGGCAAGGGAGCGCGCGTGAGCAAGCTCAAAGGCAGCGACCGCAAACAGTGGAAGAAGTTCAGCGACCACCCGAACCTGATCTATAGCGACGGCAACGAGTGGGCCCTGTATCGCAGCGGTGACCTCGTGGGAAAGGTCGTGAAGCTCTCCGGCGACGTGCAATCCGACGGAGCGGCGGCTGTCACCGACAGCAACGCAACCGAGCTAGAGCTGCTCCTGCGGAACTTCGTCAGCTGGGAACCAATCGTCCCCACCAGTCCGAAGCGGCTCGCAGAAGCGCTTGCCCCGCTCTGCCGGCTGCTGCGCGACGCAGCCCTGGCTGCCGTGCAAGTGGAGAGCTCGGCGATGCACCTGCTGGCGGCGGAGTGGCGGCAGTACCTCTTCGCCGACGCGGATGACCAGCAGTTTGCCGACGCCTACGCACAAACCGTCACCTATGCGTTGCTGCTAGCGCGGGTGGAAGGCGCCGAAAACCTCAAGGCAAGCGCAGCCGACAAGCTCGACGAGCGCCACGGGCTGCTGGCGCAGGTCCTGAGGATCCTGGCTCAGAAAGAGTCGCGGGCCGAGGTCGAGGTCCCGATCGACCTGCTGGAGCGCGCGATCGGCGCCGTCGACCCGACGATGATGTCCGTCGCCAGCAACACCGACCCGTGGCTCTACTTCTACGAGGACTTCCTCGCCGCCTATGACCCGAAGCTCCGCAACAACCGCGGCGTGTACTACACCCCCGGCCAGGTGGTGCAAGCACAGGTCCGGCTGGTCACCGAGCTTCTCCACCAGCGCTTCGGCAAGAGCCTCGGCATCGTCGACGACGGCGTGGTCCTCCTCGATCCGGCCGCCGGCACCGGCACCTACCTGCTCGCGGCGATCGACGAAGGGTTAACCGAGGCCACCAACCGGTTCGGGCCGGGAGAGGCCGCCGGCCGCGCTACGACTGCAGCCTCCAACTTCCACGGCTTCGAGGTTCTTGTCGGCCCATATGCTGTGGCCCACCTGCGTGTCGCGCAGCGCATCCTCGAGCGCGGCGGGACGCTGCCGGAGGACGGGGTCCAGGTCTACCTCGCCGACACCCTGGAGAGCCCGTTCGTGCCCGGCGGCGGCAAACAGACCTCGCTCACCCATAAAAAGCTCAGCGAGGAGAGCGAGCGGGCGCGGCGAGTTAAGGCGGAGGAGCGGGTGCTGGTCTGCATCGGCAACCCGCCCTACGACCGTCAGCAGATCGATGCCGAGGACGAGGGCACCGAGCGCAAGGGTGGCTGGGTCCGCTACGGCGGCGACGGCGAAGAGCCGATCCTCAGCAGCTTCATCGACCCGGTGCGCAAAGTCGGGGCCGGCGGCCAGCTGAAGAACCTCTACAACGACTACGTCTACTTCTGGCGCTGGGCGCTGTGGAAGGTCTTCGAGCAGAGCGGCGAAGGCGGCATCGTCAGCTTTATCACCGCCTCCTCCTACCTGCGAGGGCCAGCCTTCGCCGGGATGCGGAGGGTGATGCGGGAGACCTTCGACGAGCTCTGGATCATCGACCTCGGCGGCGACAACCTCGGCGCCCGCAAAAGCGAGAACGTATTCGCAATCCAGAACCCGGTTGCGATAGCGATCGGGTTCCGTAGCGATAAACCGCATACCAAGACCGCAGCAGCCGTCTACTACTGCCGCGACCTCATTGCAGGATCCAGAGCATCGAAGCTGGAGAAACTGGCCTCGATCGACAGTTTTTCCGATCTGCCTTGGGAAGGCTGCTTTTCCGAGTGGGAGGCACCGCTCCTGCCTCAGCGGGAGGGCGACTACTTTTCGTGGCCGCCCTTGACGGACCTCTTTCCGTGGCAACACTCCGGAATCCAGTTCAAGCGCACCTGGCCGGTCTCCCCGGGCAGCAAGATCCTCGAACGACGATGGAGCAAGCTGGTCGGTTCCCCCGCATCTGAACGGGAGACATTGATGCGTTCGACCGCAGCTAAGAATCCCGATCGCAGCGCGAAGGATCTAAAGGACCCCGAGGAACGGCTTTCTCCCATCAAGGACCTCGATCCGGGAACGAAGGCTCTGTCGCCAAAGCGGCTGGCGTATCGCAGCCTCGATCGGCAATGGATGCTTCCTGATGCCCGCCTCATTGACCGGCCACGCCCTCCGCTGTGGGCAGTCTTGAGCACCCAGCAAGTCTTCTTCACCAGCCTCCTCACGGGGCTACTGGGTGAGGGTCCCGGTGCTGTCGCCGCCGCACAGATCCCCGACCTCCACCATTTCCGCGGCTCCTTCGGCGCAAAGGATGCAGTCCCACTCTGGCGAGACGCGGAGGGCCATGAGCCAAACCTGGTTGCGGGTCTCCTAGAGGTGCTGGAGAAGAACCTCGGCAAGGAGGTAGCCCCCGAGGACTTCTTCGCCTACGTCTACGCAATCCTCTCGGCTGACTACACGAGCCGCTTCGCTGACGAGCTTGAGGTGCCGGGGCCTCGCATTCCCATCACCAAGGACCCTGACTTGATGGCGAAGGCTGCCGAGCTGGGCGGCAGGCTGATCTGGCTGCACACCTACGGAGAGCGGTTCGTCCCGTCAGGTGAGAAGTACGGGGAGATTCCGCCGGGGGAAGCCAAATGCACCGTTGCCGTGCCAACCGAGAAGGACCGCTATCCGGAGACGTTCGAATACGAGGAAGAAGCCCAACGACTCCGGGTCGGCGATGGCGTTTTCGAGCCCGTTTCTCCCGAGGTCTGGAACTTCAGCGTCTCCGGATTACAGGTCGTCCGATCCTGGCTTTCCTACCGGATGAAGGAGGGCGCCGGGAAACGCTCGTCTCCTCTCGACGACATTCGACCCGAGAAGTGGCCGGCCGATTTCACCGAGGAGCTCTGCTGCCTGCTGTGGATTCTCGAGCAGACTGTGGCACTGGCGCCCCAGCTTTCCGAGCTACTCGACAAGATCGTCGAGGGGCCGGTATTCGCCGCCGACGAGCTAACAATGCCGACGGCAGAGGAAAGAGCCGCTCCAAAACCGTCCGAGGCCGAGGAGCAGCTCTCCCTCGAGTAGTTGATCAGCGGCTCCAGTCGGGGAGGAAGGCGTTCTTGACGAGGACCTTCCCCTTGCCGCCGCTGTAGGGGAAGCTCACCACGTCGTGCTTGAGGCCGGGGTCGAAGCCGCCGGTGTAGCCGAGGACGAATTTGCCGTCGCTGGAGAGGGCGGTGCCGACGAAGCCCTGCTCGCCCGACTTCGAGACCGGCTTTTCGCCGCCGGTCTTCGGGTTGACCTTGACCGCGTAGCTCGTGTCCTGGCCCTCGAACTCGGCGAGCAACTGGTTTCCGCTGGCCGACCAGGCAGTCGGGAAGAGGCCTTGCAGCAGCGGGTCGACCTTGGTGTGGGTGAGCCGCTTGACTCCCTTGCCGTTCGGGTTGATCAGGAAGAGGTCGTTCTTCGGGCCGTACTTGCGCTTCTTCGCGTCGAGGGTCTTGACGAAGACGATCTTCTGCGGCCCCCAGAGCGGATAGGCGGAGTTGTGGTCCTTGGTTAGGCGCACCGGCACGACAGCCTTGACGCTGACCGCGCCGGGCGGCAGCACTTCGATCCGGAAGAGGTCGCTGCGCGGCGGGAACGCTTCCCCGCCGGCCATCGCGTAGACGAGTTCGCCGCCGTCGGGCGAAAAGCTGACGCCGTTGAAGAAGCCCTTGGCGATCGTCCGCTGCTGGCCAGTCACGGTGTCGATCAGAACGAGGCGCTGCTTGCCGAGTTCCGGCCCCAGGACCGCGACCACCAGCTTCGAATCGGGGGACCAGGCGAAGACTTCGGGCTGGCGCCAGTTTTTGACCAGGACGGTCGGCGGGGCGCAGGCGCAAGCGGGAGCGAGAACCATTTCCGGCTTCGCCTTCAGCGAGGGCGCCTGTTTCAGCAGGGCGATGATCTGCCCGTCCGGCGAAACGTGCGGGTTCGATCCGGCCACTAGTTTCTTCGCGCCCGAGCCGTCGTCAGCGGCCGCGAAGACCGTCGGGTTGGCCAGATTCTTCACGTACGCGAGCGTCGCCTGCGCGGCCGCCGGAGCAACCAGCAGCGCGGCAAGGACGAGAGCGGACAGGACGAGCGGAAGCTTCTTCATGGTCGGCATGCGCCGACTCTATCCGCGCCGCCGGAACGTTTCGGCACCGCCTAGCCAGGGCCGACGACCGCCGCAATCACCAGCCCGCCGCTGACTCCGATGAAGGAGATCGTCGCCAGCGCCCGGTACCAGAGGCGCTTGTCGACGTCCGGCGCGAAGGCGAGCGGGACGAAGAGAAAGGGGTTGACGATCGTCCCGAAGACGAGGGCGATGGCGACCGCGGTCGGTAGATCCGGCACCGCGAGGCCGACCCCGATCAGGATCAGGCCCATCATCACGTAATCGAGGTGGACCTGGCGGATCCGCTGCGGCGCCACGACGCCGATCCGCCGCAGCCACTCCGGCCGCTCGTCGCGCACCACCATCGCCCAGCCGAGCAGGCCCCCGAGCGCTAGCTCCACGAGTCCGAATCGAACGACCCAGTCCATCTATAGCTCCGGAACGTCGGCGCCGAGGGGGCTGAACGGCAGCCGCCGCACCTCGGCCCAGCCGCCGCAACGCTCCTCCAGGGCCGCGGCGACGTTGCCGGCGTCCTGCCAGGTGGTCCAGACGAGTACGGTCGGGCCGGCGCCGGAGATCGTCGCCCCCAGCGCCCCCAGCTCGCGCGCCGAATCGACGATCTCCATCGAGCGCGGATAAAGCTCGCGGCGGCGGTCCTGGTGGAGCTGGTCCCGCAGCCCGCGGGCGAGTAGGTCGAGGTCGGCGCTGCGCAGCCCCAGCACCAGCATCGCCGCAGCGGAGACGTTGGCGACGGCGTCGGCCAGCGGCACCTCCGCCGGGATCGCCTCCCGCGCTAGCTCGGTCGAGACCTCCTCGGGCGGGATCACGACGATCCCCTCGAGGCCCTCCGGCGGATCGAAGCGCGCCGCGCTCTGCCCCTCCTCGCCCATCCCGCAGACGACGAAGCCGCCGTAGATCGCCGCGGCGACGTTGTCGGGGTGCCCCTCTATCGCCGTCGCCCTCGCCAGCATTTCCTCCTTCGAGAGCGCCAGCTCATACAAGTGGTCGGCGGCGTAAAGACCGGCGACGATCGCCGCCGAGCTCGACCCCAGTCCCCGCGTCAGCGGAATCTCACTCCGCAGCCGGAAGGCGATCCCGTCGGCCGGCCGCAGGCTCTCGAACGCCTGCACGATCAAGTTGTCGCGCCCGGTCGAGACCCCGAGCCCGCCATCGTCGAAGGAGAACTCGCCGCTCTCTTCCACCTCCAGCTCGAGGAACAGCGCCATCGCCGCCGCCATCGCGTCGTACCCGGGGCCGAGGTTGGCCGAAGAGGCGGGGACGCGGACGAGCCGGTGGCGCGCGGTCATGAAGTCTCAGTTCTTTCCATACCTCTCTCCAGTCTCACGATCCACTCTGTCAATAAGGGGTCCACCAGGTCCCACCCGTCCCCGACCCGGTGCAGATGGCCCCGCTTCGTCAGGGCGTCTCGTGCATGCTGGGCTCCACCCTTGGAGAGATTGAAGCGACTGAGAGTGCGGTCAGAGAAGAGTGGATCACGGCCTATGGCGAGAGCAGCCAGAACTGCTTTCTCTTTGGTCTCTAAGGCGTCCCAGGTGGCCTGCAGGGCCTCGCCATATTCGGAGAAGAGCGTGTCCAGGGTGGCCTGCCAGCGCACCGGGGTAGCAGCCTCGCCGCGCGGCGTCTCCTCCCAAAGGTAGTGGGCAAGCAACATGGCCCGCTGAGGATGGCCTTTGACCAGGTCGAGAAGTGCATGGATGACAGGCGTCACATCGCGATCACCGGTTTCGAATCGCTCTCCTATGTATTCGACCAAGTCGGCATTCTGCAGCGGCCCGAGCTTCATCACCCGTGCTTGACCGAAGAAGGGCCGCTCGTAAGCGCCGAATAGCTGCTCCATGAGACCGGGGTGGGAGCCGGCGAAGATATAGCTGGCGGAGTCACCATGGCGCTGAATCCGGCTACGGAAGAGACCATCTATCTGCGGACCCACCGCAAGAAGCGATTGGAACTCATCGAAAGCCACCAGGGTCCGCGTGCCAGTCCGCTCGTAGAGCTCGAGGGGCAGATCTAGAAGGCCGACCAGAGCTCGCGAGCTTTCCTGGTCTTGACTCAAAGCTGGACGAGCCTCGACCCGAGCTGGACCCGCTCCCACGCTCACCCGCGGGCGAAGGGCCTGTATCGCCGCTTCCGCGGCGCGGCGTGGCGCTGATTTCAGCTCGCGGTATGCCTTTTCGAGCCTTACCGCCACGTCCTCCTGCGAAAGGACGCCGTAGAAGTCGACCTCCACATAGTTGAACCCGACCTTTTCGGCGTCCCGCCCGACCCGTCGTAGAAGGCTCGTCTTGCCATAGCGGCGAGGAGCGGAGAGCCGGGTGGCGTGTCCACCCTCCGCAAGCGCGACCAGCTGCTCCGCCTCCCGCTCCCGGTCGATCAGGTGATCGGGATCAAGCGGACGGCTGAAGACGAAAGGGTTTAGCTCCTCCATAGGTATGGCACTACCATACCATCTCGTACTGTCTTACCGTACAGGGCCGTACGGTGTCTCCATACCTAGTCGAAAACGGCCCGCTCGACGGCGATGAGGTCGTTGGCGCAGTTGATCACCGAGGGGGCTTTGGAGAGGGCGGTGTCGGGGTCCTTGAGGCCGTGGCCGGTGAGGACGCAAACGATGGTCTCGGGCTTGGGGGCGTCTTCAACGGTCGGGAGGCCGTGGGCGAGGAGGCCGGCTACGGAGGCGGCGCTGGCGGGCTCGCAGAAGACGCCTTCGTTGTCGGCGAGCCAGCGGTAGGCATTGAGGATCTGCTCGTCGGAGACGGCGGCGACGCGGCCGCGGGAGGCGGTAAAGGCGGCCATCGCCTCCTCCCAACGGGCCGGGTTGCCGATCCGGATCGCCGAGGCGACGGTCTCGGGATGGTCGACCGGCTCGCCGCGGACCAGCGGCGCGGCGCCTTCGGCCTGGAAGCCGTAGAGGATCGGTTTATCGCCCTCGAGCTTGCCCAGCTCGGCATCGCCGCCGGAGGCGAGCTCGCGGAACCCACGCCAGTAGGCGGTCACGTTGCCCGCGTTGCCGACCGGGATTGCCAGCGCCCCCGGCATCTCCCCCAGGTCCTCAACCACCTCGAAGGCGGCCGTCTTCTGGCCTTCGATCCGGTGCGGGTTGACGCTGTTGACGAGCTCGATCGGGTGCTTCTGCGAGAGCTCGCGGACGATCCGCAAGGCGTCGTCGAAGTTCCCCTGCAGGGCGACGACGCGGGCGCCGTGCATCAGCGCCTGGGCGAGCTTGCCGATCGCGATCTTGCCCTCGGGAACGATCACCGCCCCGCGCATCCCCGCGCGGGCCGCGTAGGCGGCGCAGCTGGCGGCGGTGTTGCCGGTCGAGGCGCAGATGATCGCCTCCGCCCCGCGCCCCTTTGCCCGCGACACGGCCACCGTCATCCCCCGGTCCTTGAACGACCCGGTCGGGTTCAGTCCCTCGAATTTGAAATAGGCGCGCGCTCCGATGCGCTCCGAGAGCCGGGGCGCTTCGATCAGCGGCGTCGACCCCTCGTTCAGGGTCACCACCGGGTCGCCCGGCTCCAGGGAGAGCCGGTCGCGGTAGCGGTCGATCAGGCCGGCCGCCACTAGTACTCCTCCTCGATTACGCGGATCGCCCGCGGGGCCGCCCGCATCTCATCAAGCGACCCGAGCGCCTCGACCGCCTCCGCGAACTTCGACTCCAAGCACTCGTGGATCACCATCACCAGCCGCGCCTCGTCGCCGATCCCGCGCTGGACGACGCTCTTGACCGAGACGTCGTGGTCGCCGAGCACGGTCGCCACCCGCGCCAGCACGCCTGGCTCGTCTGCGACCTCGAGGTAGAGATAGAAGGAGGAGCTGACGTCGGCGACGATCGGCAGCTCGACCCGGGTCTCGTGCACCGGCGCGTCGCCGGCGAGGATCGAGACGACGTCGCCGAGCACCGCCGAGGCGGTCTGCAGCCCCCCCGCCCCCGGTCCCGACATCGTCACCTCGCTGATCGCCGGCGCCTCGACCATCACCGCGTTGAACGGGCCCTCGATCGGCGCCAGCGGGTGGCCGCGGTAGAGGAAGCAGGGGAAGACGCGGACGCTGATGCCGCCGTCGCGCCGTTCGGCCACCCCCAGCAGCTTCAGCGAGAGGCCGAACTCCTTCGCGTAGGCGAGGTCGTCGGGGAGCACCCTCTCGATCCCCTCGTAGGTGACCTCGTCGAGCGTCACCGGGGTGTGGAAGGCGAGCCGGGCGAGGATCGCCATCTTCGCCGCCGCGTCGGCGCCGCTGACGTCGTCGGTCGGGTCGGCCTCGGCGTAGCCGAGCTCCTGCGCCTGCGCCAGCACCGCGTCGTAGCCGGCGCCGCTCGCCGCCATCTCGGTGAGGATGAAGTTGGTGGTGCCATTGACGATCCCGAAGACCTTCGAGATCTCGGTGACGCCGAAGCTCTCCTGGATCGTGCGGACAATCGGGATCACCGCCGCCACCGCCGCCTCGAAGCGCAGCTGCACCCCCGCCTCGCGGGCGACCGCGAAGAGCTCGTCGCCGTGCTGGGCGAGCAGCTGCTTGTTGGCAGTTACGACCGGCTTGCCCGCCCGCAGTGCCGCCAGCACGTACTCGCGCGCCGGCTCAGTCCCGCCGATCAGCTCGACGACGAGGTCGGAGCCGGCGAGGATCGCCTCGAACTCGCCCTCTTCGCGGGTCAACACGCCGGCGATCTCCGGCCGCAGCCCCGTCGCCGCCTCAACGGCGGCGCTGCGCTCGCCCAGCAGGTCGGCGAAGGCGGCGCCGACGGTACCGCGTCCGAGCAGCCCGATGCGAACCGGTTTGGAGCCTTCAGAGGCCATCGCGCGCTAGGCGTCCCTCGCGGTCAGGTCCTCGTAGGTCTCGCGCCGCACGACCACGCGCGAGGCGCCGTCGCGGCAGAAGACGACCGGCGGGCGCGGCACGCCGTTGTAGTTCGAGGCCATCGCGTAACCGTACGCGCCGGTGGCCGGGGTGACGAGGACGTCGCCGACCGCCGGCTCGGCCAGCATCGCGTCGCGGACCAGCATGTCGCTGGACTCGCAGTGCATCCCAGCGACGGTGACCAGCGTCTCCGGGGGCGCGGCAGCGCGATCAGCGATCAGCGCTTCGTACCGGGCCCCGTAGAGCATCGGCCGCAGGTTGTCGGACATGCCGCCGTCGACGGCGACGTAGGTCCGCACCCCGGCGATCTCCTTAATCGTGCCGACGCGGTAGGCGGTGATGCCGGCGTTGGCGACCAGCGAGCGCCCCGGCTCGACCAGGATCCGCACCCCCTCGCCGAAGACCTCGGCGACCCCGCGCACCTTGACGTCAACGTAGGCGTCGATCGAGGGCGGCTCGTCCTCGGCGGTGTAGGCGACACCGAGGCCGCCGCCGACGTTGACGACCCGACACCAGTCGCCGGCCAGCTCGCCGAGCGCCCGGATCGCCAGCGTGTAGGGCTCGAGCTCAAAGATCTGCGAACCGATGTGAGCGTGCAGCCCGACCAGCTCGAGCTTGTCAGAGGCGAGCACCCGCTCGACCGCCAGCGCCGCCAGGCCGTCCTCGAGCCCGAAGCCGAACTTAGAGTCGAGCTGGCCGGTGGTGATGTAGTCGTGGGTCGAGGGCTTGATCCCCGGCGTCACCCGGATCAGCACCCGCTGGGTTTCGTCGAGCAGGCGCTCGCAGCGCTCGATCTCGTCGAAGGAGTCGAGAATCAGGTGGTGGATTCCCGACCGTGCCGCGAAGAGGATCTCCTCGTCGGACTTGTTGTTGCCGTGCATGTGGATCCGGTCGGGATCGAACCCGGCCTTCAGCGCCATGTGCAGCTCGCCGCCGGAGGCGACGTCCACTGACAAGCCCTCCTCGGCGAAGAGCGCGTAGGCAGCGGTGCAGGGCAGCGACTTGGAAGCGAAGAGGACCTCGTACTCGGCACCGCGGCTCTCGAACGCCTCGCGATATTCGCGGGCGCGGGAGCGGATGTCGTCCTCGGCGTAGATGTAGGCCGGGGTGCCGTGCTCTTCGGCCAGTTCGACGACGTCGCAACCAGCGACCTCTAGGTGCCCTTCCTCATTGACCCGACTGCCGCGCGGGAACACGGCCGAACCAGCGATCGGATCGCCGCTTGCCACCGCCTGTCCCTGCTCAGCCATCGGACGCGCATTGTGGCCGACTCCTGTTCCTTTTGCTCGCAGAGCAGCTAAAAGGAACAACTAAAGGGATGAGTCGGATTTTTCCCTGTTCCTTATGGCTGCATAACAGCCAAAAGGAACAACTGAGGAGACCTACCTACTTACCCAGGCCTTCGACCGTCTTGCCGACGCCTTCGACGGTCTTGGTGGTTTCGTCGACTACCCCGCCGACGGTCGATTCCGGGCCGGCGACGCTTTCGACTACTTCTTCGGTGACCCCAGTGACGCCGGTCTGTTCGAGGGTGCCACCGGTGACGGTTTCGTCCACTTGATGGACGGTTTCGTT
>Ga0247768_1000055_pt1 | contig 47341 bp, 67 predicted proteins | sample UWRJL016104C6_FD_179944 | JGI IMG/M metagenome (GOLD analysis project Ga0247768, IMG submission 179944) | Plant litter microbial communities from Arlington Agricultural Research Station in Wisconsin, United States - UWRJ-L016-104C-6 | ecosystem: Environmental > Terrestrial > Plant litter >... | reverse complement strand
ATATAATCACATTCAAAATCATAACTAACAATTACACTGATATTCTTATACGTTTGTTGCTGGATAGATTGTAAACAACGCCGGAACAATATCGGACGTTGTGAAGTTCGGATCAGTATGTTAATTAGTGGCTGCATTAAATAGTTAGCTTAACATAAACAGACACATCTTTTGATTCTCCACACTTACCTTCATAAACGTAAATGCTTGTAATAACTTCAATATTCTTAACATCTGGATTATCTCTAATAAACATATTTAACGAATCTGAAATGTCTCTTTCTAAGAAACTTTTTTCAAGCATCACTGCGTTAAGTGTTTTTAAATCGCTCATAGTGTTTTATTTACTTTCTCAATAATAGCATCACTCAACCTCTTCCCCACTATTCTATAATCGAATTTACGAATAAGATCCAACGCATTACCCGAAATATACTTTGCATACTGATCGTTACTTAATAGCTTCAATATCCCTGCTCTCATAGCTTCACTATCACCTTCTTTAACCCTGATACAAGTAAAATCATCTATCGCAAATGAAGAGTTGCAAGGCGTTTCTGTACACACCACAGGCACACCACAGGCCATTGCTTCAGCTACTGGGTTACACCACCCGCCTCTGAGATGACCGTCTACAAACACACGGCTATCGCATAGGAACTTCTTTAAGTCGTCTTGCTTAATTCCTTTACGGTAGTATGATTTATTACTGATCTTCCCGATCGCAGCTGCTACAGTCTTGCTATCCTTTCTGGGGCGTGGATCATTAGACCAGGAAACATCAAATATCTTCTTTCTGACTACTGGTTTGAATTGAGTAGTATTAATACCGCCTATTGACGGACCGCAATCTGGATTAAAGTATCTGATAATCTCCAACTGCCAATCCGAATCAGCCAGCGGCCAATAGTTAGTTATTAATTCATGGTGAACAGGTGAAACAAACTGCCCGTTTATTCTTGATTTATCAAACCCTAACATACAATAGGCTTTTACCTTCGCTTCAGCTCGTTTGAATAATTCGTAATACTTCTCGTCAGGGTCATCAATGAAGATTAAACAATCTAACGGCTTTATCTTCTCATTAGATTCCCATTGACAGTTATTAGGCAACCAACCTAAGTCTTTACCATGATCAGTGTAGATAGTTACGTCATGGCCTAAGTCAGTAAGTACGTTTCCGTTCTCAATTACTTCTCTAACTGATCCGAAGATACCACCTGTTCGTATGAGAAAGCCGATTGTCATTGCGATTGTAAGTTATACCATTTAATGAACTCAACTACGTTATAGTAAGTGCTTTCTATTTTAGTACTCAGTATAGCATTAGGGTCTGACATATAAACTGCTCCGTATTTACTATTTGGCTCAATAGCTTTCCATAAATTAGTACCTTGAATTGAACATGAGTTACTGCTTATATGAACTCCAAAATATCCGTGATGTTCATCTTGTATACTTTCAATCTTCTCAACTACTGGCATTAACCAATTCCAATCAAAATGGTATTTAAGATTAGCCATTTCATGATTGTGATACTTTGGATCTTCATGATGTTGCCAGTTCATAAAATTAGCAATCAATTCATTGTTGGCTCGCATCTCTTGTATCATACACTTAAATTTTTCTTCATTACCTCCTCCGTCATCCTCTTATGATACCCTCTTGTCACCCGCCCAATATACGGATCTAACAACGACCCAATATCAATCATAGTGCAATCTTCCGGGCCGTCGTAGATTACTGGAACTGATAGACGGGATGCTGCGAATAAAAATACCGTATTCTTTGGGTATTTGGTAACGCCTTCCAACACCCATTCGTAATCATCAAAGCTATTCCTGGTTACAACTTCCAAGAATCCCCACGACTTATTAAACTTTCTTTTCTCCCAGTTACTTACAAGTACTACGTTCCGCTGACTAAGTGACCTAAAGAACGGAGCTAACTCACCAGCTTCTGAAGCGTTATGAAACACATCAGCATTAAGCCAGTTATGATTAGGTATAATACTTTGAAACGCTGGTATCGTTAAACTAAATGGCTGTAAAGCGTTATAATGCGACGGGTTTAAGTTATCAACTATTGATCTGATCTTATTCGTTAACTCTGGGTAAACTTCATGCTCGTTCTTGCCGATTACAATATCACTACCTAAGTAAGAATGAAACTCACCATCACCGAAGCGAAGGAACTTGAAGTTTTCGCCTGCATCTAAGCGATTACAGTAGAAAGATAATGGGACGTTCTGTATCATTTCTCATACATTGATTTCTGTTTAAATATCTCTTGTATAACAGGCTGCACTACCGCCCAACTACTCTCACCAGTTGAGATTGAATTACGATTCCAAATAAACTCTTTCAATTCAACTTTCTTACCTATGATTTTATTATCAGGTACTTTCTCACCTTCAATGCCTAAGTAATTACAATATGCACTCTTCACAATTACATCATGTGCAAAGTTATCCAATACTTTCGCAAAGTCTTTACGATATACTAACGGATAATGCCCATCGAAGTTCTTAGTTGGTTTACCGAATGACTGCAACTGCTTCAGTAACGGCCTTGCCCCTGATTCACCTACTGAAGCCAAGTCACCGTGATAGTAATACTTGAATGTAGGTGGCTCAAGTAAGAAAACATCATCATTCATAAAATAAATCTCATCAGTATATTCTAACGCTGCCAGTATCTTGTACTTGATAGTTAATTGCTTTCTATTTGGTATATCTTCAACTCTTATCCAGGTTACGTTATCAATCCAGTCCGGTAGCTTACTACCAATGATCACAACTTCATTACCTCTGTAAAATCTTTCAATTGATCTTAGTGAGTACTTTAACTCTGAGTAGTCAGATTGGGATTTGAGGGGGTAGGCTATGACCATAAGTTAAGCCGTACAAGCACAACTAAAAGACGGGTGAATATCTTCTAATGTGTATTGTTTTATTGGCATTTTTGATATTTCTAAAAGTTGTTTAATAGTAAATCCAGGAATGTATGTATGATTATAAAATCCTTTAGCCGCCTCTTCGTCTGCAATCCAAGGATCGGCAAGCTCAGGATATTCTTTTAATATTTTTATAATGGCATCCTTGCCTTTCATAAAGCATAACGTGCAGTTGCCAAGTATATGCGGTATTTCTAATGTATATGGTTTCGATTCCCAAAATCTGTTAACATCTTCTTTAGTGATCTTATCATCATACAACGGGAAAACAGTTTTTACTTTCTGCCATTTCTCTTTATGCTTTTTAACTCGTTCCTGTTCATCATACCTAAATCCAATTAGATTTTCATACTCAATCAAACCAATAGATCGTAAATATCTCCTTGCTGTCTTTACTTTTAATTGGATTGTACATTCACGCATCATTCTATTAGGGATTTTCTTACCGTAATCACCATTTCCCCACTTAGTAAGAAATCCATTAAATCCACCTTCGTATTTTAATCTAACTATTGGAATGTTTTCGTACGCTTCAAAGTCATTTAAAAACTTATATGATTTATAAAATTCCCTTTCTGTATCGCAAAAAATAACAATATCGCCTTCTCTGTAATTTCTGATAGTCATTAATCCAGATGATTTACCAGCACTAAAGTTTATCACTCTTTTCATACCTTATCATTATTACTTATTTCTTGCATATCATGTACATCCCTAGCGTTCCTAATATCCAACCCTTCACGTTTCTTGATCTCTATTGCCCATGTAGCAGGAACTGAATAGATAGTCCCACCTAGTTGAATATAGTGCAACTGGTTTGCTAAGTTGTAAAAGAGTTTTATGGTTAGGAGTTTGGATGTCATTTGTAATACCTCACTTCTATACCACTCAACGGGCAAGTTACCGGGAAAATAGTTGTATCTGAGTAATGAAGTAACGCAGGGTTATAAGCAACTTCAACAAACGAACTATCTCTGAACTTCCAGTTTAGTTCATACCACTTACTAACGCGGTACATCTTCGGTTCTTTGGGCATGGTCTGAATATCTTCCCAGCCTTTACTACACGAACACAGTGAAGCAATGATACAGCAGATTAGTATGAAGAGGGTGAAGCGCATAATGATTAGTTTACCAACAAATGATACAATGATTTTCATCTAATCCAAAACTACCACCATGAAAAATATATTTAATTTCAAGAGTGGGTATTGAGCGACCAGTATAAATTCCGTTAACAGTTTCACGAAGAGTTAGAATATCACCAAGTTTAAAATCTCTATCATTCTTTCTCAACTCAAACTTCTTTATACCTTTTTCTACGGCTTGGTAGTAAGATGTTTCTGTTTTTAATTCGTGATGTTGTCTGCTCATGATAGTTGAATTAATAGCCCCGATCACTCAGGGCTATGAGTTACACAGTTCCTGATTCTGGTTCTGCATCAGGGTTAATGTCATCAATACCCTGGACGGCAGTCTTAACAGCTTCGAAAGCTGCTTCAACTTCAGGGCTTACATCATCAGCAGCTTCGATAGCTTCTTCAAGTGATGCAAGTTTCGCATTGATCTCTGTCTTTACCTTTTCAAGTTGCGTTGCTAACGAAACAAGTTTCGCAGTTAATTCTGATTGTTCCATCTTGATTTGTTTTAGAATATTAAAAATTGAATTAAGAGACTGTTTAAGATCCAACTCATAGCAGTTATCTTCCTGAACTATGTGATGGTAGATGTGGATTTTCATTTTGGTTTAGTATTAATAATTTCTATTAACTTTTGCTCTGCCTCGATAAGCTCATCTTCTCTGTACCTTCTCCATCCAGTTTTATTATCTTCTTTAGAAAGTGAATGACCAACAACCCATTCAAATTCTCCTTCTCTTTTAAATCCTTTAAACTCTTTCTTCGCAATAATAGTTCGGCAATCATAAAATACTTGAGTACCTCCATAGCAAACTTGTGCAAATACTTCCTTTACTTCTAATAACTGAAACATATCTTCAGTATTTCTGTCGTATCTCATTTGTATCAATGATCCGACCTCAAATTTTGTATTTATTATCATATCAGTATGACCCATTCGCAATCTTCTCTGCATGGACCGCCGCAGCTTTAATAGTTTCTACTTCAGATTTAATAGATTCGTTAAGAGCTGTAACAAGATCAACCCTTTCTTGCAACGGTAATGCTAATGCGCCTTTGGTAATACTTTCTGCATTCTTAGGTGTCCTGGTTTTTTTAGTTTCTGTCATATATGTAAATTTAATTGTTTTAAGATATGCAACCCTAATTCTGGATGAACACAATTTCTTAGGACCTGGGCAGGACAATGATTCCCTTTGTAATAAATATTTTCTTCGTAGTGAATACCAAGCCAGTCCATCATAATTTTTTTACCAGCCAATGATGCGAGGTTTATTGTATTTTTTGGTTGCTTTATTTCTAAAGAAGTTATTGGGAAATTACTCCAAAATAAATGCCTCCCACATTTAACCGTAGGTTCAATTAATGGTTTATAGTATGGAATAACATTTTCAACAACCCACTTACCTCTAAAGAAATTCTGTAAGAATATAACAGTCCTGTAAACCTCTAACGAAGGCAAGTGTTTGTTTTTATGTCTTGTAAACTTTACCATCCTACTTTCTTTTTGGCAACTTGGCGAATCCCATATAAAATCAAATTCTGAATAATGCTGCTCTAAATATTCGTTTGCATCTGTCACAATAACGGTATCATTTGGGTACAACCTTTGATAAACTGCTGCAATCTCTGGAATATTTTCAATAGCTGTTACTTCTACACCTTCCCATAGTTTTCTATTTCCCCCAACACCACATCTTAGATTTAATACTTTCATAAAATAAATCAGGGCTTCAATAACCAAGCTAATCGGTGAGGATTAAACAAGACTACGAAGCCCTAAAAAGTTTTTGCCAGCCTCACCACTGGCATCAGATAACTAAGATAATAAAAGTTTTCATATTTTAATCAAATGGTAGTAACTTTATTTTCTAGTCAATTTCTCGATCAGACTGTTTCTACAGTAAGGTCTGTTTTCATAGGATAACAATTAGTTTTGATAACGAGCTGGGTTTCTACCCGGCTCTCTTATTTACAAGAAGTCCCGAAGTAGAAACTCCAGGACGTAAACCATTAACCCTATGTATGAAAATCATTACAACGAATCATCAATTTCTTTCTTCGTTCTTATTACGTTTATGTTTATGATAGGTGTTGCATCCGAATCAGCCGACAACTCAACTTTTTCTTTTGGTTTACCGATAGCGTGTTCGTAAACAAATTTTATTAAAGATGCCTCTCCTGATCTAAGCAGTGTTTTAAGCCCTTCCTCGACACTTCCATAAAGCTCTGTTATAGCTTGCATAGATTGATTTCGAACCATATCCTCGTCTACCTTAGTTTTACGACCAGATCCCGGCCTTGCTCCACCTCTCATATGAAAAAATATTGATTATTCAATAAAGTTAGTTATTTAATTTCAATCACTTGTATCATCAATAAACCATTCCTTTTTTAGGAGGAATAAATTCGCCTGCATTGTATTCCTTTTTTTCGCCAGAAAAATCTGTATTGCCATTAATACTTTCCTTTTCTTTCCTTTCTTTTACTTTACTTTGCTTCGATTTTGTAAGCGGTGCTTCGATTGCTTTAAGCGGTGCTTCGTTTTGCTTCGATTGTCTTGATAATCCAGATTTTATACCTCCAATCCTTCCAGCTTCTACCCTAGCTTCCCGTTTATCGTTTTTTTCATCCAAATTTCGCAAAACACGATCACTCCAGATAAATTTATCATCTTCTTGAAGCAAAAAATAATCGTGAAGCAATGCTTCGATTTGCTTCACTACAAAATCTTTTTCAACTCTAAATTGGTGTGCTAGGCCTTCCATTAGTTTTGGAAACTTCTCAAGTTTACCCCCTTTTTGCTGGTGTAAAATTTCTATCATCATCCAATAAAACCCGTACCCCTTCATCCCAAAATCATTAATTAAAGCAGCGCATTTTGGATCACTTGACGCATTGGCATCATGGCTAAAGTAGTAAGCATCTTTTTTCATAAAAACGTAAGTACCGGACACACAAACGGCTTACTTATCATAACACCTTTCGGAGTGAGATAACGTCTGTGCGCCGGTAATTTCGTGTAAATTAATTTCATTATAATAAGTAAGCAGTATTAAATATACTTAATTTATTTGAATATATTTTCTAGTCATTGTATCAAATTCATAAGAAACAAATCCTACCATACCTTGCCAGGAAAACCTAACTTTTTGAATATAAACATCAACAACTCCATTACTAAAATCTCTATGAATTGATAAACCGTTATCAGTTTTATTAAAGAAATGCGCCGATCCAGATACATCATACATCGTAGCAACAGGGTATTGCCCTGTCTTTTGATCCTTCATTAACTTACGAGGGTGTGCTACAATAAAAACATGGGTATTTGTTTTAATAGCAAACTCCTTTACTAAAGATAATGCTTCTGAAATATACTGCGTTTCGGTATAACCAGCAGGAACTTTATGCTCAATGTAATTCCACGGATCAATAACTATTCCTTTTACACCTAGCCGCAAAACAAGTTCTTTGCATTTTGATAGTATGCTTTGAATATCAACTTCACATTGTTCAATATCTATAAATGAAAAATATAGATCAGTTAATCCAACACCTTCTTTAAATTGATTATTATCCATCCTGTGATTATGATCTTTTCTATGAGAAAATGATAAGCCTATAAACTTTTCCATTAGTTTAGTAACATGAATAGCGGCAGGATTTTCAAAAGATAGAACAGCGAACTTCCAATTATGTTTTTTAGCAAGTGATGTTGTTAACCAGTCTAAAAATTCAGACTTCCCACTGCCCGGAGATCCAGTTAATACTGTCATTTGCCCACCAGAAAACTTTAGGTAATCATCAAAATCTCCTAATCCAGCTTCATACCCTTTGGGATAGCCATTATTATAGTAATCTTCTACTATCGGGTAAAGATCATCCATCATAAGAACGCCTTGTATTGGCCATTTCTTTGCGTATGAGATCATGTATCTGACGGCATCCTTGCCATGAAGTTTTAAAATATCATTAGCATCTTTACAATCTTTAGGATATTCTACCATATAGCAGCGTTCATAACCTAATCTTCTAGCTAATTCATCACGGATCGCTTTACCTGGTTCGTCATTATCGGTAGCTATAATTATTTTATCCTTGCCTTCAAATGCTTTCCAACAGTTATTTAAGTACTCAATATTAAGTTGACTTCCTGCTGGAGGTGTGCCATTAGGAATAGATACCACGTTTCTTATCCCGGCTTCGTGCATACTCATGCAATCAATTTCACCCTCAACAATAACAGCTTCGTTTTCATCTGAAATAGAATCAATGTTGTAAAATATTTTTTCAGCGTTCTTTGATAGCTTAAAATCCTTATCCTTGCCTCTGAATTTAATATTAGTTAGTTCGCCGTCTTTATAATAGTTAAAACAAATAACAGGAATTTCTTTTTTAGCCAAAGGCATCCATTCCACCGCTTCAGTAATATTAAAATGTCGTACAGTACCAGCAGATATATTTCGTTTTACGAAGTATTGAATTATATTATCTTTTGGTTGTTCTGTTCTCGGTATTGGTTTTTCATACTTGCGTTTATCTGTTTCTTCAATCCCAATATTACACTTAGTGGCTATCAATTTTATAGCTTCAATATAATTTATATTGTTAAACTCCTGAAGGAATGCGATTGCATCACCCGACTTACCACAACCGAAACATTTAAAAAATTGTTGTGTCTTATGTACTTTGAATGATGGGGTTTTTTCTTCATGGAATGGGCATTTGCCAACCATGTTTACCCCGTCCTGTTTTAGCTTAACGTAATCAGAGATAATATCAATGATGTTTGCAGCAGCTTTTATTTCTTCAATGTTTGAGATCATTTCAAGGTGCGAGTATAAAAATAATCCCTGAGGTTTCGGCCGTCACAGTGACCTACTCCCTCAGGGAAAATAAAACAATTTCAGCCGCTGTGACCCGGCATTATAAAGATACACTATTACCCATACAAAAACCCATCCAACTCAAATAAAAAATCTTCTACACAAGTGACGATCCAGTACTTTCCACCAGCACGTTCAGCATTAGCTTTTTCTTCCCATTGTCCCGGCTTCATATAATCACCTGTATGCTTATTTTTAATTTCAATATCAATAGAAGTGCCTCGTAAAACATTTAATAAATCGGCTGTGTTCTTTTTTACCGATCTAGTATAACGCTTATCAGTAAATTTTGCGCCCGATGCTTCAGTGGTTATTTTATCAGATGCCCTTACTACAACATTAACCCGCTTCGATCTACCGCCTAACCAGGTGATCATATTCTGGCAGTACTTAGTTAACCCGTTTGTTGTAATCACATCAGGCATTACAGGCGGCGAATAAAATCCATCCTTAACTACGTTGGGAAAGTTAATATCGTAGTATAGTTTGTGGGCTTCGGAGTAACGTTGTTTATAGTTCATAACTATCAATATTTTTTAGGAAACGAATACACATAGCAGCGCATTGAATCGCTTCGGTTTTCAAATCTTCAATATTGCCATTCTCGTATTTAAGTTGTAATGATGCCCGGATAAGTTCACCCGATTCTTCATTAACTATTGCAGCCGCATGAATATGATCTTTAGGCCAGAATGGAAATTTATTTTCTGCTCGTAGAAGTTCTTTAGTTACTTCGTAAAGTATAATGTTTTCGCTGATCATTATTCTGTTTTTATAAAATCATAAACATCTTGCTGTGAAAATTCACTCATTATTTTACAGGCCTTAAGATTGCGTACAGCTTGATTAAAATAAGACTGCTTAAGTTCTGCACCAATACCCATCCTTCCTAATTTAACAGCAGAATAAACCTCACTACCAACGCCCATGAAAGGAGTGAACACGGTTTCGCCCTGGTTGGACCAAAGTATAATACATCTTTCAATAACATCTAACTGTAGTGGGTGTATGTGTTTTTCATCTTCCGGATCTTTGCCATCTTCAAACGGCAATACATTATCAATTCTAACATCATCCCAAAAAGCAGATGCGTATTGTCTCCAAATCCAATGACTATACCTATTTTCAATTTGGTTTCCTTTCCATCCCTTGTATTGATGTAGCTCAGATGGCATCTCTCTTTCCCCCGCATAGTAATGTAGTCCTGTTGGGTGGTCTATTGGTACAGGGTTTGTGCCACGCTTACGAAACATTAATAAATAATCAGCTGAGGCAACCGAACATTTTGAACTATCATCAACTATTGTTTTGTGGGCCAGGTTCTTTGCCATTGTTCTATTCCTAACACCTAATGGCTCTTTCCAAACCGAATATCTTGCCACATATTCAAATCCAAATTTCTTATGAAGCCTTATTATATCCCCTGGGAAATCTATTAAAACGTCACACCCGGTATTACCACTTGGCACATCCATGCAATGAACGCCGGTTAATCTTCCCGGCATAGTGATGCGATGTTTTTCTTTTACAATATATTCATAGTGTTCAAAAAACTCATCGTAATCTTTACAATTACTCAAATCCTGTTCGGAAGATGAATAATGATACAGCCCCCCAAATGGAGGCGAATAAACAGATAGATGAATTGAATTATCTGGTAATTGTCTCATTACATTCATGCAATCATCTTTATAAATCGCATACTTGTCGGTTATTACTTCTGTAGCCATGATGGTATATTTATTTGTTTTTGATCTAAAGATTGTTTTGATATCGAAATTGATTCATTCATGTATTTTACTAATTCCGTAAACATTTTATCTATTGCAACCGCTTTTCTGTGCAGGTTTTCTATGATTGGTTTTTGCCCCTCGCTTGCAACCATGTCGGCAATAACGTTTCTGGTTTGTCCAAATCTAAGGAAGCGGCGCAATGATTGGTAATATTGTTCATAACTATGAGATGGGAAAAATGTTGTATGATTACAGTGTTGCCAGTTCAAACCAAAGCCAGCGATCTTTGACTTGGTTATTAGCTTCTTTAATTCACCGTTACTAAATGCCATTAATATTTCTTCCTTCTCTTCATCTGACTGTGATCCCGATACTTGTTTTGATCCTGGTATTAACTCCTCCAATAAATCACCTTCCGGGTTTAATTGACACCATGAAACAGAATAGTCGTGATCGTTGACAAGTTCAGCAACTCTTTCACACCTTTGAGTTAATGATTTATTTCTCTCTTTCCTTTCTGCTTTTAAACCAAGTTCAGCAGGATTAAGGAATGATAAATCACTGAATAGGTTTTCGTTTATTGATGGCGCATTTACTTCGTGCAGCGTTTCTATTAAATCAGGAAGTATAAAGGAGTAATTATCCTGCACATCATTAAAACCAAAGTCAGATGGTTTTCTTATTGCTCTGGCCCACGAACAAACCCATTTCCAAAATGGTATTTCTGCATGATGTTTGAACCGCCAAAAAGATTTCTTCCCGGTAAAAGCGTCTAACCTTGCTTGATGTTTATGCCTGAAACCATGTGAGCCGCCAAGAGTTGATCCGTCCACATTTCTAAAAAACCTATTCAACATATCCATGTGACCAAGTTCGCCGAGTGCTTCACTACTCGTTCCTAATTCTACATAATCATTCGGGGCCGCTGTTGCGGTGCATAATAACCTATAAGGCAACTTCCGCATGAAGTTTGTTATGGTCTGCTTCGTTGCGCCATCAAAGTTTTTAAGGATAGATGATTCGTCGCATACCATTCCTGAAAAATCAGCGGGGTTGAAATGGTGTAATCTTTGATAGTTTGTAATTACTATTGAGGTCGGTATGTTTTTCCCATCCTGTATTTTATGAACTTCGATACCAAATTTATTTGCCTCTTTTAATATCTGGTATGATACGGCTAAAGGGGTTGCGATCAATACTGGTTTATTAGTATGCTGTAAAACATTTTGCGCCCATACTAACTGCATTGGAGTTTTACCTAATCCGCAGTCGGCGAATATTGCGGATCTTCCTTTAAGTGTTGAATAATTGACCAGGTACTTTTGAAAATCAAATAACCAATCTGGAAGGAATAAGGGATCGAACCCATGATTGCCGCCTAAGTGTGATTTGCGCTCTAAGAAATCAGTGTATGATTGCATTGGGGGTTTTGTTTAATACTTCCATAAGAGAATCAAACTGTTGACGTATTTGCAGGTTACCTTTCTCAAAGTAAAAATTAATCGTATCTAATCCGAGGTCGATTGATTCTAAGTCATCTTCAGATATGGATTCATCCTTTAAGTTATCGACTTCTCTTTCCAAATCTTTAATTTCGTCTTCAGCGCCGTCGAGTTGTTCCTGTAGATTTTCCATTTCACTTTCAATCTTCTCAAGTAGCTCGAGAGCTATATCATTACCCTCAAGTATGTCGTTAAGTCTATCAATGTTTGTCATAATAATAAATTTATAGATTGATAATTATTTTGCCATTCCGATAAAACAATACCATTCCTGGTTATCGTTTATGATAAGACAATTTTGGTTTGTCTTTGCATTTACCTTGCCTGTTGGCAGCGCTTTCAAACCAGATAAGACCGATCTTGAATTGAATGTAAATTCATCTGGTTCGCCTTCGCAATTATATTCTGCATCAATTGAACGTGAATAGGCTGCATCATTAAGAGACAGCGAACTACCATTCATAGTACAAGTTGAGATTTCTGATTTAGATGTTGCGTTTGCTTCGTTACAAAATGATATTAATTCGAATGGGTCGAATGTAAAATCTTTCCCCGGTTGTTTTAATCTACTTAATACCGCATCAACCGGAGCTGCCTTACCTTCGATCTTAGTAAATATATAAGTAAATCCCGGCACATAAAAAACATGATGTCTTTCGAGATCAGAAAATTCAAGTTCATTATTTGGGAGCACCTTTATTTCGTCGGGCCTTAATAAGACTGCCGGTAATTCATTAAAGTTAGTATTGATATAAAAAGACTGTTGTGAAAATGCAGCGATAGCAGCAGGGGTTATCTGTACAAATGATAACGCTTCTGATTCTCCTGAAAAATGAGATGCCTTTTCAATAGCCTTCAAATGGTCAGAAGTTAGTTTTATAATTTCAGATTCTTTTATCTCTGGCATAGCAGGGAATAAATTTATGTCATCCGACGGGGTAACTTTCTTAACCTTATTATATTTTAGTACTACATCGAACTTGCCTACATTGTTTATAAACTCAACATCTATAAATTCAGATGTGGCATTACTGGCAGATATTTGTAAATCGTTTTCGTCAATTAACATATCTGATCCATCACCTTCATATTCTATTTGGCCTATAATAGTAGCTTCTAAATTCGATTTTGTTAGTGTCGCTATCTTGTTATCGAACGATAGTTTCAGGTAAGATAATATTGGCAACTGCGTAGATCTTTGAATCTTTGCCGCCTTAGAAAAAAACGCTTGTAGTGATTTAGTGTTTAGTTTAAGCATCATAATAAATTTTCAATTTGAAGTAAACGTTGTTTGTATTGTTCGTCAGAGAAGCATAAGTTCTCAACAGTCCGATAGGAGTGTATGGCTGTAGTGTGATCACGACCACCAAACAGGTTAGAAATATCAGTCCATGAACGAGTAGTATTTTTTCTAATCAAGTACATTGCTATCTGTCTTGCCTGAACTATTCTTTTGTACCGATGGATTGAAAACATCTCTACTCTGCTAACATCTAGTTGCTCGCTGACTATTTTAATAATATGATCCGCTAAAAGATTCTTTATAAACTTAGTTCCTTTAAGCATTCCAGGTACTGTCCAGTAGTTTGTTGATGCGATGTTGTAGGTCATACGACGTGTATTTTAAGAAGTTCTATAACCTTGTTTTTAGCAATGTTAAAATCATCTTCGCCAACAAATTGCCACCCGTTAGTAAAGGGGTTATACTGATCTAAGCTGACAATTTCAATTCCATAACTAAAGGAGTATGATTTAACAATCATTGCGGTCTTATCATCTAAGACTTTTGTAAAATGATTATCACCATTCTTTACATAGCATGGCATTTCAACATCAACTGATTTTTCGATTGTTTCCTGAATTACTCTTTTCATACCGCTTGAGTTTTAAAAGTTCCCTGTTTAGTTTTGAACATTGCTTTCAGTTTCTCATCTTCAGAGACTGTTGCTGCATGGGTATTGTATAAATATAGCAAGTCAGCCGGATTACCGACCGCTGATATTTCTTTCTGCCACTCAGTATAGAACTCTGCGTCCTGATTCGTGAGTTTCTTCGGAGCTTCAACCCCAGTCTCACACCACTTCAATATAGCCTTACCTGTTTTCTCAGTAATCACAAACGGATCTTTACCCTCGAATAAATTAGTACGATCTTTTGATGCCATAGCCATGTGGGTATCTCTGTCGATATTCAACGATACGGTTAATTCATATTCCCAACCTTCCCGCTGAATATCTTTCATACCCAACTTCTTTACCTTCTTATCATCGGTCATTACGGTTTCCATCTTACTACGGGTACAAGTAATAATATGGACAGGAGCTTGCAGTACTTTATTAACGAACGAATCGTGACGGGGAGTTGTCTGGCTCCATGCTGACCAGGTATTGCCTTTGAATTTAGACTGAGCCAACTTCTCGTTGATCTCTATGCAGCCACCAGTACCAGACCATTCGTGTGAACTGCTATCAATGATGATACATTCAATCCCACCAGCTATGCAAGCATCTATCGCCTCGTTATACCTTTCAGGCGTGTAGGGTGGTTGCAGATCAATAGTATTGAAGTCACCGAGATGAGAGTACAGCGAAGCTGATCCGTTCTCTGTATCAATTACGGCTATCTTATCCCAAGATCCGATAAGACCTTTTGCCATTAATAAAGCTGAGTAGGTTTTCCCGCTACCAGCCGGGCCGGATAGGTTCAGCCGTAGCTTTGATTTCTTCCGGGTCGCTTTTTGGAGTTGCATAAATTATAGTTTAATTATTATAGAATGAATCTGTATCATCGAAATCTGATTCTATCCTGCTCTGTTTCGTAGTTATTATAGCGATCCATGAGCAAAGAAGGATATTAATGATGACGGAGAGAAGGAATGCGTAGATCATTTGAGTTGGTTTAACATTTTATCAGAATATTCTTTGATCAGGTTTTCCAGAAACTTCACACGCTCTTTCAACTTAGCGTTTTCTTCCAGTAGTTCGTTCCTGTGTTGAGATACTACATCGTAAGCTCCCGCTTTTGAGATGTTGATTATTTGTTGGGTGATGTCCATATACGATAGTTTTTATTGATTGCGGTATTTTTAAGTTTGTATCCTTCTAATATAAATCTATTAATCCAGTACTGTTCTTTTGCGTAGCATTTTTTACACATTCTGTTTGATCTGGTAACGATTCTCTGAAGTATTGAAATTTTATAATTAGGATTAAATTTACGCCGTCCTGAAATTCCTTTAAAATGAGCGAATAATCTTGTAGCTGGATTTACAGAAATGCCTATATAAAACGGCTCATTTTTATAGTAGATAGCGTATATGTAATGCGTAATCATTTAGCAATATTATATAATACTTTTCACATAAAAAAATTTATTTTTACTATATAATAAAAAATGCTTAATATTGTATAAAAATAATCTTTATGGCAAAGAAAAAGAAAGCTGGTCGTCCTAAAACAAATGGCGAAAGAGTTAAGACAGCCTATGTATATGTAAAGCCTTCTGATAAAAAGAAGATCGAGGCGAAATACGAAACTCTGACATTAGCTCTTACACAAGGGGTTTTGCCCGAATGTTAATAACTTTTTAATATTATATAGTATTTTATCCAAACCTTTTACTATATTTACATATCAATTCACAATTAAACGTAAACAAAATGACAATCTTAATCCACAACTTCAAAGGCACTCAAGAAGCTACTTTTACTGTAAAAGGCCAATATAAAAAATGGGATAATAACGATGTCCCTGCTTTTATGTGTGTTAATAATTTAGATGGTCAGCTTTATGATGTTTTTAATCATCATACTAATGAGATAACAATTAGCAAAGTTGGTCACATTGGCCTAATAAAAACATCTAATTTTTCAATCCAGAAATAAAATAGTTTACGTTCCCCGAAATCGAAAGTAGGGGACGTTTATAAAAATTACAGTTATGCAAGACACAACCAGACCTGAAGGATGGCAACTACCCGATCACAACAAAGTAACCCGCTTGGATTACTTCGGCAAACCCTACGAAGCCTACGAGCGAATAGATCGCCGTCCTGATCTCGGTAAAGCATGGCAGCAGTTCAGTGATGATTTCCGCAACCAGGAAACGAAAGATATTTCAGGTAGGAGCGGATCTTACAACCCTCCGTTAGATCAGATTGAATTAATAGAAACTAAAACTGATGAGATATGACACAAGACAAACCTACTAAAAAATTAAAATGGGAAGATGTGATGGTTAAAGGTAAATACTACCATGTGAAGTATATGTATAATGGCAAAGAGTATGAAGATGGTGGAACATTCCAAAACTATGAATTTGGGAATCTTTATTTCAAATGTGATAACGGAGATTGGATGATTATAAAACCGTTTAATTTAATTTCTGCAACTACAAGTTAACCTACAAACAATAAAAGACTATGACACCTACTATTGAAGATGTGCTGAAAAAGCATGGTTTCTATTATGAGCAAAAAAGCTATACCGTTGATTCTTTTGCTTTATATGATGCGGCAAAAGCAGCCATGACCGAATACGCCTCCCTCAATAGGCAGGGATGGACGAGGGTGGAAGATGGATTGCCGGAAGTGTTGGGTGAAGATATTTTAATATGCTATGAATTTGGAGGACAAACAAGAATTGAATTGGGCTATTTGTGCGGAGAAAATTTAATAAAGGGAACAACTGAAAGATACCCGTCCATCACCCATTGGATGCCACTACCAAATAAACCAAGTATATGAACATAACATTTGAACAATACCAAGCCGCTAAAAAGATTGTTGATGATTATGAGGAATGGTTGCGTTACGAAGAAGAATTAGCAAACGACGATGATGAAAATGATTGGGATGCCGATGAGGAAGAAGACGAAGAGCAAGAAAGATTTGAACGGGCCTGCTCTTGTACCTGTGGAGCGTGGCAACTAAGCAAAGATGGAAACCCTATTCATGTAGCAGATTGTTATTGCGGTGCCGAATAGAATTACTTTTTGTACAAGTGAGTGACACAACCAAGCTCAATAGTAGCAATGAAGTTGATAACCAAAATAAAACATTTAATCATGGAAAATAAAAAAGATTTGAGAAGTGCCGCCGAAATAGAAAAGACAAAGAAAAAAATAAACCTCTAAACCGCTTCCGTCTTTAGACGGGGGAATTATTGAGCAGAAATAAATATTAAACAATGAGAGAAATTAAATTTAGAATTTGGGATGTAGCCCCTGTTGAGGATGGATACGTTGGGCTAATGATAGATATGAATTATGCCACTCAATCAAGATATTTGATAGATGCCCTTAACGGGAAATATCCTATCATGCAATACACAGGATTAAAAGATAAGAATGGGAAAGAGATTTATGAAGGGGATGTCTTGTGTTGCCCACATTACCCGTCCAACAGATCGTGGAATTATTTATATCATAAAGTTATTTGGGATGAAAAGTTGGTCCTATGGAAAACGGTTTCTATTGGTAATGCAGAAGGCGAAGAAATAACGGCACATGGAAACCCGATGCTTTGGGTGTACATAAAAAATGAACCGCAAGCAGAAATCGTCGGCAACATATACGAACATCCACACTTGTTGAATGAAGCTGACAAACAAATTAAACAAAACCCTTTCGGGGGATAAAAAATAAAAATTATGACGAAGGAGGAAATTCAAATAAGAAATAAACTTGGCTATTTGGAATCAATGGATTTATACAGAGATGTGACAACCGAGATTTTATATTGGAAATTCCGTCTTTACCAATTATTGTATGAACATCCCTCAAACCAAAAATAAAAACAATGTCAACTATACCGAAAGCGATTCAGGACGAAGCAGAAAAAAGATTTCCAAACCTTCCTTATATTAGTAATCACCCCGGCTATACCGAAGAAGAATATAAACAACTTCATAGTAATATTTCAGACGGTATAAAACAAAGACAACAAGATTTTATTGCTGGTTACCAACTTGCAACCGATGGGCGGGAAGAATTGGAAAAGCTAATACTTGAAATGGCTGCTGATAGGCGGGAGCTTGCATCAAAATATAATGATCTTGTTGAATTTAAAGAATCCATAGAAAAAGGAGATGACCGATATTATAAACAAATCGAATTAGAAAGAAAGAATCTTTTATCCGAAATCACCGCCCTTCAATCTCAATGCACAGAGAAAGACCAAGAAATAGAAAGGCTGAAGTATTTAGTTGAGCGTGCTTTTTGGGATTTTTGAGTTTAAAGAAGAGCATGGGTTATAATGATACATACTCTTCACCCCTTTTAACTTTCTCAAATAACTGCTGCCAGGTATAACCGAAAGTTTTCTGAAGATGCGGATAGTCTTTTAAAGTTGCCCATTTACCGCCCCAAGTCCATCCGGCAGCTTCAAATATCTTAACTACTTCCAGCCAATCAGCAATCCCGTCTTTGTCGTTATCTCGTTTAATGTCCCATGACAAGTCCTCAAACGATCCGTTGCCGTCTTTATCCGTCAGGATTGCGAAGTCGATTGCCAAGCCATAGTTATGATAAGAAGACCCACCCTTCGCTTTGGTAACTATATTCCCCGGCTTTGTCCGGCCTTGAGCATACAGCGTATCCTGTTCGGCAATAGTTCTTAGCCCCTGAACGATTCTGACAGCCATAGAAGGCGGGAAACCTGATTCGGCTTGTTCTATTAGCTGTTTAACTTCAGCCCTTACAGCCGGATGTAATAAGGCTACACGGCCTTCTGAGATTTTATCCCTCATTCTTATCAGGTTTTAGCATTAAATAAGCAATTATAGCTCCTAACATGGTATCAATTAAATGCCCTAAGATATTCACCGATTCAGGCTTTGCCGATCCGTAATAAATCCAAGATGAAATTATAGCCATCATTATCGCACAAATAGTAAGGGCGAACATTAAGACTATTATTTTACGGGCATCTTTCATCTCATCCAGATTATCAAATAAATTAAAAACGCAGCCAGGTAAACCACCCGTAAAAACATTATCGGAAGCCCTGTTTGTTGTTCAAACCAATCGTAAAAAGACTTTTTCTTTTTAATCTCCCCTTCGTAAGCAATCGGTTTACCCCTTAGTACGTTTAAAAAAGGATCGAAGAAAGCTAACCTTATAAGGAAACAAAATAAAATCAGCGGGAGCAATTTACAACCAAGAACGATTTTTAATATTACCCCCGCCAATATGCTTACAATAGAGTATTCGATTATCTTCTGTCCCGATTGTATCAAACGGTTTTTCTTAATTAAGTAAGAGTGCCAAAGGGCATGGATTAAATTTAATAGTATGTAGGTTAAAGGAATCATACTTTCTTAATGCAGAAAATTGAAATAGCAGCAAACAAAATTCCTAACCCTATCCACATTAAATTTCCTAAATGATGTTGGTCTGCCCAATACCCATTAACCTGGAAAAAAGAAATCACAGCAGCAAAGGCGAATATTGCAAACCCTGCCCAATAGTAATTAAATCGTTTCATTTTATTATTGATTTTGATTTTAAGTAAAGTCTCGTTCCAATAGCTCCTACGACTAAAAATATCAAGCCCCAAAACATCCAGCCCCGTTTATTAGCCTTCGCTTTATACTTATCCCTGTCAGTAGTTACACTTACAAGTAATGCAGTTAAGCGTGAATTATCAAGTTCACAGGCTTTTAACTTAGCAGTATTTTCAACAGTATCATGTACTGGCTTTAAATTCTGAGATGCAACTAATAAGTTATTATATGCAGACTGTAATTTATCACCCCTTTGTTTTTCCCTGCTTACTAATTTGTAAATAGTATTACTTAGAGAGTCACAATTTTTTGGCTCTACAATTAACGATCTCACTCTTTCTATTTCCAACGTTAGGCGAATCCTTTCATCATTACTCAAAAGACTATCATTCAGTAATGCGCTAGCTAAAGAATCTATTATTCGTTTACTGTTTTTGTACTCTGTGCTATCTGTTACTACATTCACTGGGTAAGTTGTAGCGCAATAATCAGCAGGGAGCTTCGGGTATGCAATAGCAGCCTTTGAAAATTGCTGTCTTGCTTTGTTTTCTGTATAGCAGGAAGCTAATCCAACGAGTAATATAAGCGCCCATTTCTTCATTGATGAGTAATATCTACGTTTGCTGTTCCGTCTTTTACAGCTTCAATAGTTGTATCTTTTACATCTGTGATCACCACTTTAGGCTTATCAAAGAAGTTCTTAGCCAAATAAGTAAGCCCCGCAGTTAATGCCCCTGCAAGTATTTTCTTCCAATCAAAATCGAATGATCCGGCATTAAGACTATCAAGTGCAAGCGTTACGGCTGCACCTCCGACTGCCATAATCAGACCCTTTACAAAGTCATTGCCGTTAAGTGTAAACCGTTTTGATGAAGTTGTTACATTCATAGTTTTAATTTTTATTGAATAGGAGGAGACATTAATATTTCAATCTCCTGTTTATAATCCTTCTTATTAATTACCATCCAGTTTCCATATAAAGCACAAACCTTTATTAAATACTCTCCAGGTTCTATATCGTTGAAAAAATACTGCCCTTTATAATAGTTAGCCTCTTTTGCATCTAATAAATTTAAGTCTTTTAATTGACAATTATCATAGCCCTTAAACTGCTTTTTAGCCTTCTTAGTGTACTTCATTATCCAAACTGAAACACCTTGCTCAGATATATCACCGTCACCCCTGAGTTTCTTATTCAAAGTAATAATTAAACTTTTATCATCTGGCTTTATCTCGTTTGGAACTTGGTCGTAATTCTGACTAACCTTCGACATACTATCGTAAAAAAGTCTATTCTTTAACTTCGCTATTTCCCTTTCATATTCCTTAATTTTCTGAGTTAGTCGGTAAATTTCTTTGTCCTTATCATCAACGGGTTTGTAATCTTCAGACCGCATCATTGATAAATAAGTTGGTTCGTTTTCAACTTGTGCCTGTGTTAATGCTTTTCTTTCTTCCAAATCTTTTATTTGCGCTTTGGCATCTATGGCAAAGTTTGCGACTTCCTTAAAATCATCCATAGCAGTATTAATACTATCAACGATCTTGGAAACTGAATCAACAAAAGATGAATGGGTGACTTTATCGATCATCTTTTTATCTGAAGATGAGTTACAAGAAATCAGTATTAGTAGGCAGATGTATTTCATTTTATAATTCCTAAATCTTTTAAAGTTTTCATTTGTCCTTTTAATTCATTGAATCCCCCAATTAATTCTACTATCTGACCCCTTAACTGATCGTTCTCTGATTTTGAAGTAAAGGCATTTGCTCTTGAATTTGTATTACAATCGGCAATTTGTTTTTCAAGTTTTGCAGTCTTATCCTTATCTGAAGACCTTAATATTCCAAACAGAACAACTATTGCAATAAAAGCTACATACATAATCGTGCCTTTAACATCGTCTTTTAGACCTTGCAGAAAATCTTTAAATGATGGTAGTCCTGGCATGACTTAATTTACTACCGGATTAAGAATTATAAACCTCGTTCCATCATATACCAACCAACAAAGCATATTCTGTAAAATATCGCCTGTTGAAAGTGCTGTGCTTACTCGTTTTGTTATGTCCTTTGCGCCAAGCCCATTTACATTTATTGTACATCCGGTTGTATTTGCGGTATTAGCCTTAAACACTATCATCATTCCTGTTGTATATGAAGCGGGAACAGGGCTAAGAGTAATTACATAACTATCACTTGCCTGCGCATCTGCTGCAAACCAAATATTCATCTTTGTATTTAACGCTGTTTGTGTTGCTGTACTAATTGGTTTTGATAGATCACTTGTGTTGCTTACGTTTTCAAAACCTGTTATTTGAGAAGTGGTAACGAATGTTTTAAAAGGTCTTTTATAATTAAATTGATAACCACCCCCAGGTACTCTATTAAAAACACTATCATTCCTTACAAATGTTGTATCATTATACCCATTTGAGTAATAAGAAACCTTATAGATTTCATACGCCTGACCTTTAGACGAAAGGCTCATAATAATAAAAATCAATATGGTTATTATTCTCATTATTAGAAGTTTTTAAAGGTTTGATAAGTGGCTCTTAATGTTGTTTGCGTTAATGAGCTAACCGCATTTGCTTTAAAGTCTAAGACACCACTTCCTGCATCTACTGCTGTGATCGTACAGGTTAAAGTACCAGAAGAAACCGCAGCAACTTCTTCAGGAGTGCTGATTGTTATTGTAAGCGTTCCGGCTTTCGCTACCGCAGTCCAAATAAATCTTAACGTTCTGGATTGAAAATCTGTTCCGTCATTTGCTTCAACAGTTACAAGTATTGATCCCCCTTGAATTTTACTATTCGCTATTGTAGTAGAGGTAAATTTTGTTGCTGAAGATTCTGTTAGATTAACATAACCGCCCATTGTTGATAAGGTATCTGTTACGGCCTTACTTATACCTATATTGTAATCTTGTGTCGTTAGCGTAGCATTTACAGCATCGTATAATTTCTTTCCAAGAGAACCGGCTTGTACGTTTGTGCCTGCTGTGTTTTCAATATCCCATGCTATGTGACCTCCAAAATTATTAGCTGCACTTCCTGTTGATGCAATGCTTAAATTTATAACAGGCACTCCTGTATTTGTGCTTGCCGGAGTAGTAACAAATGTCGCTGAACTTCCTATTGCTTCTGATCTTATTGCAACTCCTGTGCTAGTATTTTCTGCTTGTAATGTTTGAGAAGAAGAAGACCCTCTAATTCTTAAAGTATTTGATCCAGTATTTATATATCTTGTTGATGAAAATGGTACTCCGGAATTTGATGTGCTGCCAAGCTGAACATTAGTTGATGTATTAGCAGTAATGCCTTCGTCTGCTGTAACGCTTCCTCCTTGCGGATAAATTTTATATCGTGTTCCACTATTCCCTGTCCAGTAAAGGCTATCAACTAAAACCTCCATTGCTCCTGCTTCAGGAGTGGCTAATAAAGCTGCGCCTGATGTTGTCATCTTAAAAGGAGCTGTACCCGCCGAAGTACTTCCTAAAGCTGCTGCGTGTATCAATGCAGACGGAGTGCCGGTATTAGCAAATCCAAAACCAGACCTGTCCCCTTTATATAAAAAAGTGTTTGTAGCTCCGTTGTTTAACCTGAAATTTATAGAAGGAACAGAACCCGTACCGTTAAAAACCGTCTGCTCATTAGGCCCATCTTGTAGTATAGCGTAGTTTGCAAAATTTGGCGAATTAGCTCCTGAGCCTAACCACAAACCGGGATAACCACTAAGTGACCCCATTCTTGCCGCTTGCGTAGAAGATGAATAGTGATACCCATTCCCATCAATATACCCAGTCAATCCCGTTCCTCCTGTTGCAAATTTTACTTTACTCGTCGAATTAGTTGCCATTAATGTTATATCCCCTGCATTAGGAGTGTATATAAAAGCATCATTAGCTGTTATAGCTCCAAGACCTGCATAAGTGCTGCTTGCCGAACCTACAAGCATATTGCCAGCATTCCCTACGGCTTTAAAATCATAGGCAGCAAGTGCGGCGGGTGTAAGATTCTCCATTAAGCCCCTACCATATCCAGAAACATAGGTAGGGCCATTAACTGCCGGATAAGTTGAAATATTAGAACCAGAGGAATTTGTTCTCGTAATTGTATTATTTGCACCTGAGCCTGAAATAACTCTATGATAGCCGATAGATCCAAAAGAAGAACCCGGAGAAGGTTCGTCAATATCTGCTGTATTTACGAACCACTCACTACCAGACAAATGGTCTTCAAACATTGCATTACCTATGTTGATATAGTGAGTGCCGTTTATTTGAATGTTATATTTAGTTCGGTAAATTCCTATTTGTTCTATTGCAATGAGATGATTATCGGATGCGCTATGAGTTGCAAGTCCATAATAACATCCGTCAATCATAACATTATTGGCTTTTGAATGCTCACCTACTATAAACCCTTTATACAGCCCAATAATGATTGAATTTGTAATGTTGTTTTGGACAAAATTATTTACAGTAGGGAATACAATTCCTCTTGATGTTGAATTTGGAGAAACGGTTGAATCTCTTGGGCTTTCTGTATCTACCATTACATTATCTACTTGCACATAAGCCATCCCTTCTCCGTTTATACCCGTTCCCTGTGGAGCAACATGAGTTAATCCTGTTTTACTTCTTACTCTAAATGTCAAGTTTTTAATAACTACGTTACAGAAATTAAACGCCCCCCAAGAAACAGATTCAAGGTCTGACCCCAAAATGCTTGTATTACTCAATAATGTACTTTTTAAAATAGCCCCTGTTAACGGAGGTAAAGCAGACCCAGCATCAGCAAAAGGATTCGAAAATGGAACAGGTGATGTTTCACCTCTCAACTCAATAGTAACTGCCGTATCAGGCGCAGAGTACGAACTTAAAGGAATATGTAATTGATTCCCGTTACCGTCTGCTGCTCCTGAAATAATATAAATACCATTGGGGAAATAAACAACACCACCACCTCCCGCATGGCAACCATCTATAGCCGCCTGAATGAATGGTTGATCGTCCGTAACCCCGTCTCCCGTTGCTCCAAAGTCTTTTACGTTGTAAACTATTTGTCTCGTAGATTTATAAGTTGTACCACCGCTATTCTGTACTACATCCCAAATATTTGTTCTTGCTGTTAAGGTATCTAATCCGCTTAACCCTCCCCCACCAGAAACACTATCAACATAGCCTTTATCTACAAGCGTATATTGATTAAACGTACTTCTAATGTTTTCATAATATGAAATTTTCTTTTTACTTAATGTACTGTCTGTTTTCCATATCATATTATTTGCATCGGCTATCACATAAGAAGAATCATCCTCTGTGCCTATGTATTGAGTATTATCAGGTGAATTAATTCTGGTAACTAAGCTGTTCATATAAATTCTTTGTTGCCCGTCTCTATTAACAAGAAAAGCATTGAGGCTATCAAACTGCAAGTAGTAAGTATTATTTAAGCCTGATAAATTCCTATCCCCTGTTAAAATCCCGTTTGAGTTGTAGATGTTTGCACCAGCAACACCAACCTCACTAAACTTAGCCATCCTGATCCACATATTCAAAACAGAATCACGCAACCAAAAATTACGATCTGACCTTGTATAAATTTGCGCTCCGTTATAGAAGTCAATGTGATCGGCGTTTGCTGTAGTCGTATCAGTAAAGACGCCATTTATGATACCTCGTTTGGCTTCCAGGCCTCCATTAACTAATAACTTGGTCGATGCGTTTGCCATTGACTGAGTACCTGGGAACTGCCCTGACGCATCTATATAAGCAGCAATCAATATAAATAATAATATTTTTTTCATATTGCTAATTTGAATTTTGCAACCATCTTATCACCAGCGAACCAAATATTAGTTCGTGTGATCGTTCCCGTAACATCGTCGAAAGTGAAATCTTCGTCTAAATACTCTAAAACTTTATTCACAGATATTTCATGTAATTCAGTAGCTCCTATCAGATCATTATTTTGAATATCGTTTGAACCAGCCAGCATATCCGCATCAGCCTCTTTCCAGTACCTTGAAACTAATCCACCTCCTCCGCCCCCACCTAACGAAGTAGCATTGACCATGACAGTTGACGTAGCTAAAGGAGCCGTCTGGTCGTGAACCATTATTTTCTTCCCGGTTAAACTATACCCACCCGGAGCATTTGGAACCTGCTGAATATTTATTGACATACTCTTTAAAAAGAAGGGGAAAGCTAATTGCTCTCCCCTTTGTTAACTATTAAAGACAAACGGGGAGTTTTAATTAAACTGATTCACAAACTGCACCTGAAGTATCAGAGCAATCGTGAATACGAACAATACCGTTAACCCCTTCCAGATTCTCTCCACAACCACCCGGAGCATTAACCGCTAATTCTGCAAACAAGAACGGCTCATAAGTCCATTTGCCGCACTTGTAATCAAAATACCAACGGTAATCAACCTCGATACCAGTTGCAGGATCAATAAACGTATCATGCGTATAAAGATCAGTTACTGACCTGCGTTTCTCACCTTTAAACATATTCCAGGTAACTAACTGAGCAGCACCAGGAGCAATTTGAAGGAAGTCATGCAAACCAAGCTCACCGTCTGAATTACGATCATAATAAATGAAAGGAATTTCTTCGTTGATATTTCTAAGATCAACACCCATATCATTCAGACCCTGCCATTTTTTAAACTCAGCGATCATAGCAAGAGTTTGTCCACCGATCAATGCAAACTGTCCGTCATTAGCAGCATCTTTCCAGAATTGATTCAGGAAGAAAACCGCAGTAGCGTTCAAGTTTGACTGACCAGTATCAGCGTTAGTTGTAAAGAACTTCAGATTCGTTACAGAATCACCAGCACCGTTAGTTCCAACCTGAGCTGAAAGAACCTCGAAGATCCGCTGATCAAGAGATTCAATGAAACGCTTGTTGTAACGTGCGATTTGACGGGTGATATAGCTTGTGTCTGTCTCTGTGCAATAACGCATTAAATCCTCTTCAGAGAAAGTAAGAACGGCAGGAGACGAACCAGATTCACCTGAAGCAGTATCGCAAACACGATACTCAGGGCCGGTTAAATCAAAAACTACTTCCTGGGCTGGGTTATCATTCTCGATTCTGGTTGTGTTACAATCAGCAGAAAGGGAACAAATATCAAAGCAGAAAGGATTATCAATTAACATTGCAACTCCACGTTTTTTACCTGGAATTGATTCAACGTCTATCTTACGGAAGCCCCGTGTATTTTGAGGGGAGGTAAGGAATTTCAGAAGTCCGATTGAGCCGAGTGTTCTGAACTCTGCTGCGTTGGCTCCGAAATGTTCTATTAATTTGGTTTGTAGGTCTCTACAGGCATACGCACCAACTTGTCCAAAAGGCATAATTTTTCGTTTTTAAAGTGATTAAATAGTGTTTAAGATCACTCCTGATCCTCTACGTTTTTTAGTTCACTTGGAACGAAATTTATGCCTGTGAGCCTGTGCGTGGCAATTGTTTGGTGCTTACTTCGCAGCCCCTATTTTACTACTTATTCGATCTTGCAAATGTGGTGGAACCATTGATAAGGCTCCGTTCTTGTCCGGCGTAATCTTTATCGTACCGCCACCTTTCTTCTGCTCTTGCTCTTCCTCAACCCATTTTCTTTCCTTCGCTATTTCAAGTAACGCCTCTGACAAAGTTAATTCATGCGACGAATTATCTTTCAAAACTTTCATCTGAGGGTTTGCCTTTTGTCTCAATTCAACTCCGAAATCACCAACCCTTTCGAAAGCATATTTACTATTAACAATTTCATCAGCAGTTTTAGCAATATCTGAAGCTGATATTTTCAGACCCGGTATGCGGGAAAGTTCACCGATCAAATTAGCTCTGAATATTGCAGCAGCTATCTTTTGATTCGATTCAGTCTCATACTTCACTTTTATTTTATCCTCATATCCATCATAGCCTTCAAGTTTCTTGCGAGCTTCAATTAAATCTTGCTGAAGTTGTTTATCACCAGCTTTAGTCTTTGCATACTTCTCTGTAACTGCTGGAATGAATTGCTCTAACTTCTCACGTTGCTCATCAGTTAAGTCAGCAATATCGGCATCGCTCATACCCAAACCTTTCAGAAACTTATCACGCATTACGTTTGCAGCCCTGCCATACTGAGCTGATTCCACTTTCTTTTTAACAGCAGGTGGTAGTTTTTCTAAAGTAAGGTCAGTAAAAAATTCAGGATCATTCTGGAATTGTGTTTTATAACTTTCTTTCACCTTATCCATATAAGGCTTTGAATCGAAAGTTGCCTGATCAGCTTCAGGTAGCGAGTCAATCTTTTCAGCATCTTCAGCCGGGATGCCAGCGGCGATTAAAATATCCTGAATGTGTTTGGGCATATATTATTGGGTTTTTATTTCGGATGATAGAATGTTAGCCTCTTTCTTTGCGGCCGTATCAGCATCGGCCTTTACCCTGTCAAGCACCTTTCCTACTTTCTTAACAGGTACACTCGTTACTGGTATTGATTTAAATCCTGGTAATGTCAATAACTCAGCATCACTTAAATCAAGCACTTCGACTTTTTTCTTAACTGATTTGCCTTTATTAGTTACTGTTTTATTCGGTGCTTTATATCCTTTAAAGTTATAAGCTACATAACTTTTCATATTATTCTTAGTCCTGAGATTATACAAGTTCTCAAAACTTGATAATGTCGGTAGTTGCTTATCTGGTGATTTACGGGTATCAATTATTAACAAGTAAGCCCGTTGCATTGTTACATTCGGGTAAGCCTTTGCAAGTTCTTTCAATTCGCTGTCAGTAAGTTTCTGAAGCCCTGCAACCTGATCTGGTGTAAGTCCAGCGGCATTAGCAGGGTTGTATAGTTTAACGAGGTCAGTCATAATAACTTATTTGCAATCCTAATAATAATATGTGAAAATACAACAATTTCAATTATATGTAAGATATTACCAGTAGCTAAGATAGCAATTATCAATGAAATCCAAAAACCGCTACAGATAGGACACATCCCAACTGCCCTTTCCCAAGTGAAATACGAGTCGGCTGCATTGTACAGCATCTTCTTAAAATCATTCTTCAGACTTATAACTTCGTACTTCGTTTTCACCCGTTGCAAGTTGTCATGGTATTGCTCTGAGTATTGATCATAAAGACCTACGTTTTTAAGTCTGCGAATAGATAGCCATACTGTATAGCTGGAAAATATTTCATAGGGCGAGAAATCACCAGCTGGTTTTCCAATACAGTAGTTTAGAAATATCGTTACTGCTGAAGCAAGCAATACCATTTCAATAAGAAACATTCACAACTGTTTTAAATTTTACGCAATCAAACTCATCTTCGCCAATAGTTATAGTTACTAAATCACCATTAGCATCATATATCTTTCCAGTATATTCAAAGTTTTCATTTAATGCAGATACATCGAATTGAATATTTTCACCTTCAATCTGCGCCTCAGTTAAAGTTATTTGAGTTTGTAGGAAGTCAATCACTAACTGATAATTATTTTCTTCGCCTGAACCTGAAACACCTTCAGCAACTTTCTCAATTTCAAGATAGCCGCAGACAGGTGTCATGCAAAGATTCAATGTCTTTATACAGCAGCAGGGCATAATGATTTAGTTAAAGGGTTTACAATATCCTGACAAAAATCTTCCTCGCACGAATCTGGTTTAAGTTCCCAGAATATATTTATATCAACTGCAAAGTAAGCCGTCTTTGCCCCGAAATGATAATCACCTGAGCTTTCATCTTTCTTCAGTTTCCATTTATCTCTTATAACTTTAGTTAGCTTAGTTCCGCCGATTAAAACAGATTGAAGTAAATGAGCTAATATTTCGTTATGAAGTTCTACATTGTCTTTAAAAAATACCACCCTTAATGGACTTCGCATCTTGTAAGACTTAATGCAGCTACCAAGTTTCAATTCATCCATTACTTCGTCATCACCGTTACGTCTTATGTAAACAGTTTCTTTTGTATCGGTAGGTGCTAATGAGATCCATTCATTTTTAAGTGTTACAGTTGGTAACTTATCCTGATCTTCAGTTTGTACTATTTCAGCAGAGTGATGCACCTCGTCAAAGTGAACGAGTAAACTATTAGCAAGATTTAATATTACTTCCTGATATGTCATTTCGGTTTCAATATCTGTTTAATAAGTTCAGCCCCTTGCTCTGTTACCTCTTCACGTTCTTTCGTATCTAGGGTAAATATCTTAATAGCTCCAGTTCCTTTAGTTGTACCAGGTTTACCGTTTCTTATATTAGTTATCTGTTGCTCCTGACCGTGTGCGATTAAGGCTGATTCGGTGTTGCTGAAATTAATCACTGCTGAACGCTCATCTTCAACTTGTGTTTCTATTGATCTGCGTAATGAGCCTTCCAACTCCAAATCTTTCTTTACAGTCTGCCTACCTCTTAACGCCCTCTTGCGCTGATAGTAAGTTAGTTCCTGACCAGCCGAAGCCTTGATACGTTTTTTATCAGTCTTACTTGTAGTACCGAATAACGCTTTTACCTGTGAACGATCAGACTGCTTTGATTTACTACCTACATAAGTCCCGAAGTCTTGACCCTGAACATCTTTATTCTGCGAGAAGATCCGTTGCTGCATTAATCCATTACCAGTATTCAATGCACCTACTAAAGCATCAGCAAAGTTACCATTCTCAAATGCTTCTTTGATACCTTCGATTTTCTTGGATAATATGGTAGTATCGAAACTCATTATGATGTTGCCCATGCTACCGAAACAGGCCTGATACATTCCACACACGGATCGCTTAAGCTATTTAATGCTGCTCCCATGTTATCTGAAATCCCCTTAATATTCCCCGACCCATTCAACCTTTCATAGTACAAAGCCATGTATTCATCTGCTAACGCTTTCTTTTCTTCTTTAGAGAACGATGCAAACATATTATTCCGCTGCGTTACCTCAACCTCTTGAAATATCCTTGCCACACTTCTGTAAAACAGTGCCAGGGCGAATAAACGGGGTTGATTCTTTACTATCTGGCAAATCACACCGTCTAAGGAACAGACTACAGAGGCGCATGGAACGAATCCGTACTGAGTTGTAAATTCACCATTACTAAGCAAGCCTTTAACCTCAATATCTTTACTTTGTGCGGTCCGACCTGAACAACCGCACGATTTCTGAGTAGGGCAATTCAAAGCATTTACAGCTACATTCGATTCCAAAAAATATATTTTAACTGACTTGGCAGTAGTTTTAAAATTGATATTTGTAATAATAACCTCAGTTCCACCTGTGAAAGCATGACTGATTTGTTTCGGTAGAATATTATCATCAAGTACTATTGTATAATCACCTGTGCTTGCGATCATTACTTTCAAAGAATCTATTGATAAGGATCCATTCGGCGAAGTAGATTTGTTTTTAATTATAACACCTGTCTTATTAGCTGAACTTGTCATGCCCGTATAAGTGCAGGTATTGCAGAATGAATTTAATGAAGTCTTAACCGTGTAACCTTTAGGGATTAAAGTTTCAATATCAGTCATTAGAAATCTGGCAGACGATTCTATAATCTCATTACCGAAAGCCTTACCTGATCCGTTAGATTGTTTAGCAAGCTGGGCGAGTGCGTTTCTATCTAATCCCTGACCATCATCAATCCAAAAGTAAGGCTGAATTGAATCTGCTGTGCAAAGTTCCTTGAGACCTACTAAACTGTTTAAACATTCTATTGCCATTATGCAACTTTTTTATTTATGATTGGATAAAAACTATGACGGCATCCCCAATGTAAACGATTCTGTGGTAAGTTATCAAAAGTAGTTCCGTCAATCAAGCCGTTCTTTTCTGCTATTGCTTTTACTTTAGGCCAATCGCTTTCTAGTATTCTACCCCCTAACTCTTCAACCACATATCTACACTGAGGGCTTGAGTTATCAATTAACGATCCTGTCATTAACAGAGCATCGTAATCGAAAGTTTCAAGTAACCGTTTATTAATTGCGCCTGAATAAGCATCCACTCCTTGTTGTGCAGTCTGCTCTAAATAGCTACCAAGTTTTCCAGACTTATCACCTCCGCCGCTTATAAACTCTTTTATCTGGATCTTAGCATCTTTCAAACTTATTCCAGTAGTTGCGTTTTGATACACGATGTCCCGTAATGGTTGTACGAACTCAGCATTCAGTCCATTATCAAGCATCTTATCAATGATCTCATCAATTACTACTTTCTTTGCAGTTTCGTAAGCAGGAACTTTAATATTGTTAGTTGACTTCTGGAAATCTGTTATTGCTTCTGAAACAGGAGTTAAACGTTTCACGAACTGACTAACCGGGCCGGTGAATTTAGGTTCTGATTGCAATAGATCCAACACCTGAACAGTTAGTTTATTTAACTGCTTGATGAAATTCTTTTCAACTACAAACTTCCCTGCTTTGAAGTCAAATATATCCTCAATAGACTTTAAGAAAATAGCATAAGCAGTTGCGCTCATCTCATCCACTTTCGGAAAGATAGCTTTCAACGCTTTGTCTTTTTCTGTATCTATTGGGTTATTGGGCATTTATAACTGATGTTTTCAAATCCTTAGTTAAATCATACTTATCAACTTCAACAGATAACTTCTTTATGATCGCTTCATCTTCCAAATCGAATAATGTTTTATCCATCTCATACATCTGAATCAATACAGGGTAGGCTAATGTATGTTGCTGACACATTTTAGAACTTACAAAATTATTCCCTTTCAAGTTACCCACTGCATCATCAGAATAGTATAAAAGTAAATCATATTGCTTTAATATTTCCAATGCTCTTTTAACTGGTGATGATTCTGAAATAAATTTACTTACAAAATTATCTATCTGAGAAGCCTTTAAGATAACTGGGGCATTGGATGCTAACATTGTGTTCAATGCTTCAAATGCTTCTGATTCTGTAAGTATAGCAAACGAATATGGTTGAATAACGCTTACCTCGATAGGGTTAGGGTTAATGTAGTTTTCCAAATTCTGTAAGAACATCTGAAGGTTATTGTAAAACACCTTTGATATATTAGCTAACCATGAATATAACTCTTCACGATCTAACTCTTTTGATTTTGCAGATTCAGTGTTACCTGTTTCGGTTTTCTGTTGAACAAATACCGCAACTTCAGCTTCTGACAGATAATCTTTCCATTGGTTTTTAGAGTAGTCTAAAATACCAACATCAGGAGAATAATACTCAACCGATGGTGTACTGAAAACTTTTCCATCTGTATCAAATGAATCCTGAACTTTACGGTATGTTTTATAAGGGCTTTGAATAGTTATGTACTTGCTTCCTCTACAAGTTCTGCATACTCCGGTATAATCAGCACACGATTCTGTACCTACTGAATTACAAGTATCACACGGCTGCTGAACCTCACTCATCTTTGGGTAGCTGAACATCAGATCAACTGCCCTGTGATTACGGTGAGACATTAGAGCGAGATTACCAAACGGAACGAAAGCCTGAACGAATGATTCATAAAGATTATTTTCAACTTCAACACCACCACTTTCAAAGTAAGGTAATGTTTCTAATTCTTTAGGGTGATCAAAGTATTCATACTTAAATTCAGTATCACTTGGTTTTTCTTTATAGAATTTTACAAAGTATTCTTTAGTAAAAGCATGGTAAACAGTATTTAGATAAGTTACTTTCAACCTCCTGTTAAATGTTCTTGTAGTTGTTCGCCTTACATTAGGCTGCCCTTCTTTAGCATACTCATAATCCAGGAAAACTTCTTTCCCATACTCTGTATCATCATACTCATATTTCTTTTCACTCTCAACTTCAGATTTAAAGATTAAAATATCATCAGACACTTTAATTAAATCTTTATAGCAAACATAACGATACAAGTCATCAGTATATTCTATCGGGTAAGTAACACAAATCCCATTCGGGTCGGTAGCAATAGCGTTTTTAATCCAATCTTCTAAGAACTGTGAGAACAAACTTCCTTCGCTATTCTGATACGTTTCAATTACCGCTTTTGTCTTATCTGATATTTGGATATTATAGGATGAGTTATTAAAAACCCTGATAATATTATTGATTGCTTTCCAGATAGAACCTTTAGTTATACTCTCGTAAGAATTTATGCAATGCCTCTGTGAATCTGGATGTTCATTAGGATATAACCCAGTAACCTTATCGAACATTAAACCTTTAGTATGTACCTGAAGATTGTAAGCTAACTGCCCTGCATAGCTCATCCACCATTCAGGCATCTTCGCCTCTTGTATCATCTTAACTATTTGCTGGATCTCTGTTAAGAAATCTTCAGCTTCGGGAACTTGTTCGTTTATATATTCAGGCATTAAAATAAATTAAACCCCCACCATAGGCAGGGGTAATAATTAAGCGGCTTTAGGCACTACTGCTGACAGCCCAGATACATCATACGTTTTTGGAAGTCCTAACTCAAACCATGACAGTTCAAGTTCTACTGACTGTACTTCCTCGAAGTTGTCAGGAACGATCCAATTAAAATCTGATACTGTGAAAATACCAATAGGCAGAACGGTATCGCTACCATCACACATACGGGCAATAAGGAGATAATTACCGGCATTGTTGATCAACGCATTGATTTGCTCGTGAGTGATCTTTTCAGCACTTTTATCGAAGCATTTCAATACATATTTCAACGCCCATGTAGTTGAAACAAGTTGCTCAACTTTGCATGAACTTACTCGTTCTTTTTTATCAGTCTTTTTACCAACTGACCCAAGACCGATACCGATATTTCCGAGATTAGAGAAACCTGGTGAACTACCATCTTTCAATGCCGACCACCATGATACATCGAGAAGATTTACTTCGGTCATCTCCTCCGAACACGGGATAAAATAAAGATCATTAACGCCTCCAGTTGATAGCGTACAGCTACAATTTGCCGTAGCTACGGGGAATGGCGTTGCAGGGCATTCCACCGAAGGAATACAGGCCGCTGCTGTTAATACTGGCATAATTTAAAGAATTTTTGAATTAAATAATTTGCTGTATTTAAGCCATACCGCTACGGCGATTTTTGAAGTTGTGAGCCTACTTCGAGGCGACATAAATATAAGTAGTAAAGTAAAGTTAATCATTTTATTTTAAGAACAGTTTAAGCCTGAATTGGTTTCTATTTCCCCTGATGTACTAACGGTATAAATAATTCCTGGTGCATCTTGGTTGCCTTCTACAATGTAGTAAAACGAATCTACTGGCATCGTTAGTGCTTCGTCAAAATATATAAACACCCCTACACCCAAACTCGAACTTGATGAATAAACAAGTATTGGTATTTGACCGCAAAGTCCGACAGTCCCATCGTTAGCCCTTACTAAGAATGCATAAACAGGTGTGCCGCTTTCTTCTTCGCAAGGTGTAGCCCATGCAACGGACTGCCCGACTATTGAACCAGATTCACCACTTTCTGAGCAATCAGATTGAAGGAAGCCTTCATAGCAAGTCCCTTCAGGGTTTATTAAATCCTGAAATATCGCAGGGCTTTCCGTAAACAATCCTTCGTCTGTATAAGCATCTTCTGTACCAGCAACACGCCACGTTAATCTATAACCGTTGGCTGGAGCGGGAGTGCAAGGAATAAAATTTACTGTAACTGTATTCATGTTTTATAATTTAACCGCCGCCGCTATCATATTCGACTTCGGTGCTAATAATTTGAGGTCTGCAACATTCAATCCCGCTATCTTCCCATTCGACCGTTGCGCTAATTCCAATAGGATCACAACACTCAGGCGAAGGTGCAGCACATGGATCAACTTCGCAACTGAACGACTGGAAACAACTTGCTTTAAATGTTGCCGAAGGTTTCCATATCCGTTTACAATCTTCTATCTTCTCAAACTGTGTTTCGTTAAGTAAATAAGCATCATCACCAACAAATACTTCACCTCTTGAAAACACTGCGTCTATTTCGTCCAAATACCATTCAGGGATAAACTCACCGTAGAACTGATAAATTTTTTCCTTCTCAACTCTGAATGTTCTTGTTCTACCTTGCTTGAAAGTATTTTTAATTGCCGATCTTGATACTTCAACATCCCTAAGTAATACTTTATGCTCATAGAAAACAGTTACGTCACCCATTGCAGTATCTTCTCCTGCATGAACTCCGAAATAAATATCCTGACAGTCCGTTGATATTTCAGGATCAAGATTACCGTAGCATGACTTTACTAATGTTAGCGGTCTGCAAGGCTCAATACAATATTCGTCTGAGAAATAAATATAATCAGTCCCACTTATCGTTAAAGTAATTGCAATCACAAAACAAGTTGGCGTAGCTCCTGAGAAGTTCTTAAATACCCCGTACCAATAATTATCTGGGTCTTGTCCAACTACATAATCCGAAGGCGTTACAGTTTCAATAGTGCCACCTAATTCTCCGCAAGTGTGAATTAACTCATACTGTACTGCTGATGGTTTTATGCCACCAATATCAATGTAAAGCTGAACGTCCTGTAAATTATTAACGGGTATCTTATACGGATACTGGTTTTTCACACAGTTATTTGTGTAGCTGCTGTAATTGGAAATCGTACCAGAACCCGGATTCATTTTCATGCCGCTTCGTTTATTTTTATATTATGCCCGTTAATAACCAAGCACTCAGTATTTATCTCAAAAGTAGTACAAAGTAAATCTTCTTCTGTTGTTCTGCGCCTTCTTATTACTGTACCCCTTAAATTGATCGTGTTGTTATCATAATCAACTGCTATATTCCCAATACGAACAAAGATGTTATAATTATTCCTTCTTTCTAGTTTAACTATCTTTCCTATCTGAGCATACTGATTTTGAAATACTCCAAACAAGTTCAACATATCTTCGCAAAGATCAACCGACCATTTAGCATCCTGATGAGTTTCTAGAGACTTCAAAGGATTATCAATTACTTCGTGGTATCTGTCATATAAGTTGCCTTTAAAATCTCCATCGAAATATAACGGATAGTTATAAACGTTTAAGTTCGGGTTATCCTGGTCAATTTTATTTTTCTCGTTATAAGGTGTTAGATCAGGATTGTAGTAAGCATTAGGAACTGGTATCTCTTGCTGAACTGTCTTTGCCCTATACTCACTCTCACCATCCCAAAGTAATAAACGAGGCGTTAATGTTTGCTCTGAAGTTAGACGAACAGCACCATCATAGATTGGATTATTACGGAAACTTTCTTGCAGCTCGTTATTCTCTGCATTAAGGGCGATCTTCCAAGCAACTATAAAAGCTGTCAATGCTACTGCTGCCGGGACTGTTATAACTCCTATTGTTAAGGCTGCTGCTACAACAAATATCGCAGCAATCAATATATTCGCCACTAACGTACCGTCATCAATTAATAGATCCATATAATCCTTCGCCCTTCCGTCTCTTACGAATCCAGTAGGCGCAAACTCAATGTTTTTGGTTTTCTCTCCTTCGAGCATCGGGTTGTTAGCCGTTCCGTCATAGTCTATAATATCAGAATACAGAGTTGACATCTCTTGCGAAGCTAAATCAGAACCATCGTCAGTATATTGATAACGACCATAAGCGGCTTTCTTAGTCCCGTTGAAAGTGTATCGTAAATTATAAATATCAGCAGACGAATCTAAAGTGAAGTCATAAATAGGATCAAGATCAATTAAGTCTTTAGTATGCTTAAATACTATTGTATTATCAGGAGTAACATACCATTCAGCCGCAAAGACTGGTTTAAGTTTATCAAGTAATTCAGGAATAGTAACTAGCCAACGATTATCAAAGTGAAACGCTAACGAAGGCGAAGCAATAGCATCGTCCTCTGATTCGTGCATAAACCCTGCCTGCGGGTAGTATAAACACAGGTTTTCCCAATCTTCACCTTCATCGAAAATAGTGTCCATTGACAGACCGCATTTACCAGCTACATTTTCAATGTAAGTTCTTATCAGTGGAGCGTCAACGAAACGATCAGCGTTAAAGATCCTTCGAGCGTGTTCGTGTATTGAAAACCCAGTTAAGAAATCTATTGCTTCAGCTACCGGATTTGAGTGAACGAATAATAATAATCCCATCCTTGCCGACTGCACTAATCTTGGTCTTGGTTCTATACAAGTTAAAAAACATGGGTGTTCTTTAAGCGAATCATCTTTGAACCAATTCTGCCAGTTATCCCAAATAAAAGTCTTGTGAATACAATGCCAAGTGCCATCCTGCTCCCTTAGTTTAATCCTGAACTGACAAGGCTCATCTATAGGAGCATATTCAATATTGTCATTCTTTATTTCAAATAGCCTATAAGTACCACCTGCAATAAGATCAATAATCTTTACTTCAATAGCGTTTAATATCTGACATTCGTTTTCTAATAACCAATCATAAATGAAATGGTATGCTGAATCAAAGAAAAATAAATCGGATGAAATACCTTTATCGTAATTAGACCCATCTTGATTCGTTTGTGCCGAAGTAGTATTACCCTGATTTACCTTATCCCATGTTAGATTTAATTTCTCTGCATCTTCGATAAAGTTTGTGAAATTATACCAGCTATCAACGGGCGCAATGTTTCTGAATGAAGTTACGTTATCAACTGTTCCTGGAATATACTCAGCAGCACCAGTTAAAGGATTGCATTGCACTATAACATCAACACCCTCTTCGTTGTTTTGTCTGCGTCTTAATAATATTTTGAAACGAGAAGCCACTAATTAACATTATTTAAGTTAGCGAAATCACCATGCATTTCAACAGCTTTTTTATTATAGGCAAGGGCTGCTTCGGCTTCATTCTTGAATCTGCCTATGTGTATGCCTTTCTTATTTTTTCTTATTTCAGCCTTCCACTTATTTCTTGATTTATCCCAAGAAACGCCTAAATACTTTGATGTCCCAGTAGGTTGTTTGTTCGCATTGTTCTGCGATCTAGTTGCAATTCGTAAATTATACTTTTGATTGTTTAATCCGTTATGATCAGAATGGTCGCAAAATAATTTTGGATCATCTAAACCTAATATTTGCCTATGCATTAATATTAGTAACCCTTTTACTTCTGGATTATTTCTTGCAGCATAATATGTTTTTGCAAATGGGTCTTTCTTCGCATACCATTTAAACTGATTCAGAAAATCGTAATCCTGATCATCTACTAGAGCAACTTTTCCTTGTGTTAATTGTACTTCTTTCATACTACAATATACTTAAACTCTTTTATCAATATTCATTTGCTGAATATATTCATTAACCGAAATAGCAACCCCATCCCTATCAATAGTTGCGCTTACTGCCATGTTTTTCATAGCTCTTAACGTCATACGCTGAAGTTCATTATTCTCAATTATTAATTTATTCTGCTCCTGTAAAGCAACTGACATTCGCCCGTCATGCGTAACGTTTAACTCAGCCGATTCTTTTATACGATCATAGTTTACTCTTGGAACTGACTTAACAGCATGATAATTCTTAACGAAGTTGTTTATATCTTCCGCTGGTATCTTTTCATCATAGATAGCTCTGATAGCTGGATGATATTTCTTATTAGTTTCAGTTGGGATTACTGCTTCACCCTCGTTCAACCATGCTGGAATTGTATCTACACCTGAAGGATTATTACCCCTCTTAACATAGGGATCACCTTTCGCTAATCGTGGTTGGCTACCTTGCAATGATTTTACTAAACCATAACCGGCAGCAAGTGAAGAAACAATAACTGCAAACGCTCCTATTGATTCAGCAATACCAATACCAGGCGTTGCGATCTTACTAATCGCCCCAGTAATACCAACTAATAACTGTGATGCTTGTAATGCTGCATTAATAGCTAATTCCCTACGGGCTGCATTCTCACGTTTTATAGTAAGTTCTTTCAATCTATCCTCTTCGGCTTTTAGATATTGAGCATTACCACGCTCTGCTATTCGTTGGGCCGCTTCAACTCGTTTCTCTTGTAATGATATTGACCTATCTAATGCTGCTGATTCAGCTTCGTTGGCAGCTTGCCAGAATTGGATTACCGAGTTAGCTAAATCACCAACGGCAACAACGTAATCGTTTAGGGTTTCAACCTTCTGGGCATTTGCGTCCGTATTAGTATCTTCAGCATCCTTAACTGCATCTTCTTTTTCTCCGGCTGCAATCTTAGTTCTTAATTCATCTCGTAAACGAATTAATTCTTTATAGTGAGTTGAAGTTTTATCCTCAATAGTTGCTATCTGAGTTTCTAATTCCGAAAGTTGAGAACGCTGATTTGATAACGTAGCATCCCTACGAATACCCTCTTCACGTTTCTGAATCGCAGTAAGTTCTTTTTGAAACTGCTCGAAAGTAATCTTGCCTTGTAAGAAACGATCCGAAGCATCCCTTATTTCCTGCGCCAGGTTTTCATCCCGGAATATTAAACCTGTTTGAAGTCCTGCACCAATAGAATCAAGTAGGCTACGGAACGTATCGGCTGCTAAATCTTGTCTGAGCGCTGCGAACCTGGCCAGTATATTATTCGCCTCCTGCTCCCCAGTAGTTATAATAATATTCTTTGCGTTCTGGTAAGCCTGTTCACCAAGTAGTAAACGATCAAGATCCAGAGCCGCTAATCTGTCCTCGTTTCGTTCAGCCGCATCGGCCAGCTCTTGTTTCTCATTAAAATCAATTAATGCTCTCCGTCTTTCAAACTCATCTTGAATAAGATTTAATGAATCTTCGGTTTGTACGTCTTGCAGTTTGCGAAGATCATCATTCAGTTTTTCTCTTGCATCAAGTACTTTTTTGTTGAAGTCTGCGAGGGCTTTATCAAGTTCTATTCTATTGGCATCAACAGCTAATTTTATTAATACTCTGCTTTGAGTATCTGTTAGCTTTTTTTCTTCAAGTAGTTTATTTATCCTGTTAATCTCGACTTCAAGTTTTGTAATAAACTCATCGTTTATTCTTTGAACACCTTCTTGCTCAGACCTTCTTAGTTCAGCTATACGGGCAAGCAGTCTTGCTCTTTCTGCCACAAATACATTTTCAACAGATTTAGAATCAACTTTCTTAGGGTCTTTCTTAGGATCGCCACCAAGTTTTTCAAGTTCGGCATTAGAATTATTTACAAAATCAATAATGAACTTTTCAAATTTATTATATTCTGTTTGAGCTTTAGCAATATTGGTTTGAGCAGTTTTGCTTAAATCAATAGATGCATCTGCTGCTGTTCCAAAAATATTTCTTAATGAAGATCCAGCAGCATCGAAGAAATCAACCGCTTCAGTAGGATCGAATTGAGATTTTAATAAATCACCAAACTTCTGTGATAATAATGATTGCGCTGCCTGAACTTTAGCTTGCAGAATTAACGCCTTAGTTACCTTATCAATTTGTTCGGCAACGAATGCTTCCTTATCTGCTTGTGTATCTAAGTCTTTAAAATACGATGGGTAAGATTTTTGTAATTCGTCCTGAATATCTTTCTTTCTTTTTAACGATGTAGCTGAGTTTGTATATTCAGCAGATAATAATTTTAAATGAGTTACCTCTTCAGAATAACTATCAACAGCCTGTTTGCTTATATCAAGTAATGCTTCCTGCTCAACTGCTGCTAATCTTTCGGCTTCCTGTAATTCTCTAAATCTTTGGACTAATAATGTAATTGCAATAACGGCTGCTCCTATTCCCGTAGCAGCTAATGCTATTCTGAACGCTTTTAAAGCTCCAGTACTCGCCCCGACTACAGTAGTATAAACTGATTGCGCACCCGATTGCGCCAATGTAGCCAGCACTCCTTCCCGTCTTGTCAGATTCGAAAGCTGCTCTAATGACTGAAGTAACTGCATCGCTGCGAATAGCTGTAGGGTTTTCTTCTGTAGCTCTTCATTCTGATCACCTACTAATACTGCTACGGAAGTATAAGCTGAAAATGCAGCAGTTGCAGCAGTGATAGCGCCTTTACCGAAATCCAAAGCTTTTGTATCTGAGGCGAGTATCTTAATCCGTTGTTGCTGATCACCGAAAGCATCAGTTAACCTGGCTACATTCTTTTCAAGTTCGAAATATTCTTTAGTGTTTGCTTTACCTTGCTGTTCTAACTTCACCAACTCTTCCCTGCCTTGACGAATCTGTGTTCTAAGTGATACTGTAGATTGTCCGGCTGATTCTGCTGCTGCATCATAATCCGCCAATGCTTTCTTACCCGCATCAACAGCCGGGGCCAGTGCCTTAAACTCTTCGGATTCTTGGTTCATTCCTTCCAGTGCCAGTTCAGCGGCTGAAATAGCACCTCGTAGCTGCTCAAATTCGGCTGCTGATGTAGCTACAGCCTCACCCAACCCAGTACCGCCTAATGGCAGTTGAGGTATATTCTGCGGAGTTACAGGCGGTAAAGGAACACGGCCCTGCCCTACCCTGGTAGCTGAGTTTGCAAAGTCAGTAGCCAGTTTCGTAGCTTTCTGATATTCTATTTCAGTTTGTTTGACTAAGTCGGTAAGTTTCTGTTGTTCTACCTGTGCTTTCTTCAAAGCATCCTCACGGATCTTAATTACTCCGGTATTGCTGCTACGGTTTGCGTTTTCAAGTTCACGTTGTTGACGTGCTACTTCATCTGATGCGGCTTTGAGTGCAATCTTAGCTTCTGCAAGTTTTTTATTAGCTGCGTCTTGTGCTTGGGAGAATTTTTGAGTAGATGCAGTTAGCGAATCAACCCCTTTGATATAGGCTGAATCGTCTATCTCCAGTTTGTAGATCGTCCGTTGAATTTCGTCTGCCATAATAAAACAAACTCCCCAGTCTGTCTATAATAGCAGGGTAAATATATTACTTTTTATTTAACTTCTTATAATCCTCATTCTTCTGCTCAACTTCCTGAATAAATAACGATAACTCCTGGTAATATTCCCCAGTAGTATATTGAAACAACCGATCACGTTCTGATATTACTCCGTTTGTTATACTTCGCATCATTAGTTGCATTGATCGTTCCGAATCTGCTGCTTTCTGGATCTCTTCACTAAATGAGCCAGCTTGTTTCTTTATTGTACCGAAGCAATTTGGGAAAGTTGTGCTAAGAACGCTGAATACCGTTCTGTGATACCGATCTGATGTTTCAAAAAAAAACCATGCATCTCGATGTCGGCCTCCAATAGTGACATTTTCTTTATCTGTAAATTATTATCAAACGAATCTATTGGTTCATCATTCAACGTGAAGTAAACACAGACTAATGATGACATTTGCTTTATTGCATCAGTAGCGTTGTTAGCTTTACTCTCGAAGTCCAGAATATTCGCATAGGCTTTTTCGTATCGGTCAGCATCTTGTGACTTCAGTATAGTTTTCAATCCAGATATATGATTGCTTAGATCGTCCTTACTCAACCCTAAAGCATACAGTGAAGTAATTTTAGTAGCTGCGAAGTTTCTCGTATAAGGCATTGCAGTAAGATCAGAAAACGACCACCATTTATTGCCATCCTTATCAGTGTACATTAAATTCATTACAGATTTTGTGCCTGTAGCTGAATTTAAGTAGCTCCTTTCTTTGCCGTTATCTGATTCTAGTTTCCACATTAGAACGAAAATTTAATGCCTAATTTCTTTTCAGCTTTCTTTGACTCAATCTTGCTTTCTTTCATATCTCGTCTTGAAGATATTGCAATTCTATATATTCCTTCAGGAAGAGTATATTCTAAATCTGAAATCCATATACTCTTATAACCTTTAAGACACTTTTCAATCTCTTTATACCTTTTACGGTTTGTAATAAATGAAACTACAAAAACACTTGGCACATTTATAGAACCGAAGTGGGGTAGTACTCTTTCGCAGAATGTTTTTAAATCTTCTTTCATCTCATATTATTTAAACTTAACTTCAACATACTTCTACTAAACATTATCACACTAGCTTGCATCAAAATTATTAAATCTTCATCATTATACAACTCAAACTCATCTTCGATTATATCAACAATAGTTTTAAAGATACTATATTCTAGTGAAAAGTTAATGCACATATCTTTAATTTCGAGGGCTGAGTATGTCGGTTTCATACCTGATTAAGATTTGCAAACTCACCGTGTAACTCTTTTGCTGCTTTGTTATATGCTAACGCTGCCTCTTCTTCTGTTTTATGTCTACCCAACCATATAAACTTTCTATTCTTTGATATTTGTGCAACCCAAACACTATCTCGCTTCATAAAACTAACGCCTAAATATTTAGAGGTAGAACCTTTTCCGCTTCTGACGTTGGATAAATTTTGTGACCTAGTTGCAACCCTAATATTATTACGCTGATTATTTAACCCATTTCTATCTTCATGATCTGTAAATATATTCCTATCTGTCAAACCAAGTATCTGTCTGTGCATATACACGAAAGTGCTTTTCTTTGTTTCGTAATCCCAATTACTACATCTAAGAGCATAAAATGTATTACCTATTTTTGTTGCAGACCATTTATATTTTGACAACTCTTCATAATCTTCATCATCTACCAATGCAAAAAGTCCTTTAGTAAGTGGTATTTCTTTCATACTTAAATATAAATAATTTACTCCGAATCATACATTTTATTGTCTAAAAATTTACGAAGAAACGTCCAGTTGAAATACCTAAAGCACGCAAGCAAATGCCCTTTGTGCTTATCTTTTGATTCATCAATTATACCATTCTCATCAACTTCAGTTTCTTCAATATCAATTATCAAATGCGGCACACGATCAGAGAAATGATAATTCTTATGCTTCCCCAATAAAGAATTACTCAGTACTCTTGTACTTTTTATTGGAGGGTTTGCAGCCGGAAGGCGAAATTGACCCATTCCTAATTTAAGTTCTTGCTTTATTATCTTATAGTATGATAAATCTTTCTTTAACGCTGTTCTTGATTGTCCACTAGCATCACCTGTAACCAATAATGGCTTATCATAATAGTCAGCAGATATTCTTGCACATACTTCATAAACATCTGAGTTCATCAAGCGGTATTCGTCTAATATCCTAACATCTTCCATTCCGTCACACTGACCGACTAAGCAAGTGATAGGGTCTACATTAAAATCCCACGAAAGCAGTATAGGTAAATGCGGTATCGCTTGCAATCCCTTTACAACATGACGAGAACGATCGAAATTATAAATAAACTTATTTACTGCCAGTGTAACATCCTCAGCAAGAAATTCACACCGAAACGTTGATTCATCTAACTGCTGACGGGCTGCATCTATTTCAGTAGGATCAAGAAACGGATTATCATAAGTTGTAAAAGTCCAGTTCATCCAATCCGGATCAGTTAGTTTAGCAAGTTGCTTGAAATATGTACTCCCGAACTTCGGAGTTGATAGAAACCAAGCATCACCCTTCATATCAGTTAATGTAGGCCGTATAACATTCTGCCAACCTTCTTTCAAGTTACGGGCAACTTCAACCTCATCCAATACTACCCGCTTATATTTCCTGCCTCTTATTGAGTTTGGATCTTCCAGTGACCAGAAATCAATCACGCCACCAGATAGTAATTCAATACGCTTCTCCGTTTCTGATTTTGATTTAGTAATCCCGTAAACGATATTGTTAGTTGCTCTCCAAACATCCATCAGCATTTTATAAGTAGGGGCAAAGTATGCAACCGGATAACCGTTCAACGCTCCGTTGGTTTTATCTTCGGGTGATAGTAGTAACTCTTCAGATAATTTAGTTTTACCCCACCTGCGGCCACACTTTAAAGTATTGAATCTTCTACGCTCTGATAATACTTTCTGCTGACCTGGATGCAGTTCATCCATTCGTATTTGGAAGGGTTTAGACAAGATGTGATTTGTTTTTCACTCCGTTTAATAGTCTGTAAGTATGAAATAAAAATATACCGTCCATTCGTAGTACTTTTAAACCTCTTGAAACTATTCTAAGATGATACTTGTTATCAACTCCTAAACAACCATCATTAAATTTCTCCATATCCCAAACTGATTTTCTAATGACCATTAAGAAGCCACTAATCGGTTTAATCATTTCAGTTACCTGATACAATCTTTTCTCTTGCTCTTTTGCAAGTGCTATGTGTGACTGTATCGAATCGGTTTCCATACATCTACCAGTTAACAACTGCTCCCCATTAGCCAACCTATTTGTATAACAAGTCAATATCCCTGCATCAGGATTCAACTCAGTATAACGTGATATATGTCTGATAGTATCAGGAAGTAAAAACAATGTGTCGTGATCTTTGAGGCATACCCAATCATCGGCATTGTAGTACTTCATAGCTTCGTTGTATGCCTTGCCGAGATTTTTCCCAGTAGTATCGTATGGCTCTATCACATGGAGCATAGCCACCTAAAGTTTGTATGATTATAAACCCTATTATTTAATCTTTCCTGAATATAACTATATGTGTAACCAAGTTTTTCACAAAGAGATTTTAAAGAATCAAATATTTCATTAGTTGAAATATCAATTACTTTTTTAGATGGGTTAAACTTGTAAGGGGCTTTAAGCATTATTTCCCTGTGCTTTTGTTTTAACGCTTCGCTTTTTGGTTTTCTTATTACGTTTCTTATTGCCTGTACATGAGCTTCACTAAGTTTTACGCCTTTCTTAGCATCACTTATTCTTTTCCTACTTTCTGGCGATCTTTTCAAACCCCTTATTGCTAATGTTCTTTTTAATATCGTTTCAGGAGAATGTTTTTTACCAGTTAACGTTTTGCTTATTTTGGCTCTTGTTTCAGGTGAAATTATTCTATTCTTAGCCGATTGCTTCAGCTTTGATATATTGTAATCACTTATCATTGTGCCTCCCGGCGTAAGATTTAAACCATTATTATAAGAATCATACCTTAATACTTCTAATACTTCAAGCCTGTTTAATTCTGTTTTATCAAACTCTATTTCATGTATTATTTGTAATGTATGAGATTCCCATCCGTATTTATTTATAGACCTCATAACCTTGAATTGTCTTTTACAGTGACCGAGCCTGTAAAATTTAATTCTATTCTTTAAATTTTTTGTTTGCCCTATATAAACAAGGCCTTTCGGATTCGTTATTTTATAAATAATTCCTGTCATACTTTCGCTTTATTACTTACTAAATGCGGTTTTCCTTTCCCTATTCGGTCAGTTTTTACAATTACTTTCTCAACCCATTCTAACGGTAATACTTTCGATACGTCTGTTATAAATCTAAAGTCTGCTGCTGGTAATCCGTCGAACATAGCTATATTTTTCTTCGAATGATGTAAGATAATACAAGGCATACCAATCAAACCACGTTTAATAGTTTTATTTCTCATCTGAACTAATCCAGGTTTGCGCATCTGACCTCTAAGAAACTGGCAGATAATACCTACCTCTGGATTAGTTAAGTGCTTAACTATATCACCGATTGCATACCTTGAGTAAATGAAATCATCGTCATCTATGATAATAAACCAACCATCATTAACTTTCTCTTTAAGTTCATTCAAATAAAGATTCCAGTAATAACCACTATCTCCTTTCTGCACTCTAATCTTATCGCACCAATCAGGAATATAATCACATTCAAAATCATAACTAACAATTACACTGATATTCTTATACGTTTGTTGCTGGATAGATTGTAAACAACGCCGGAACAATATCGGACGTTGTGAAGTTCGGATCAGTATGTTAATTGTGGCTG
>Ga0247768_1000053_pt1 | contig 47599 bp, 34 predicted proteins | sample UWRJL016104C6_FD_179944 | JGI IMG/M metagenome (GOLD analysis project Ga0247768, IMG submission 179944) | Plant litter microbial communities from Arlington Agricultural Research Station in Wisconsin, United States - UWRJ-L016-104C-6 | ecosystem: Environmental > Terrestrial > Plant litter >... | reverse complement strand
AGTTCGCCGCCGGCTGTCATGCACCACGGGGTGCCCTGTGCGACATCTTCACCGTGGGTTCTGGTGCCAACCGGGTGTGTGCCGTTGGTTGTCGGCGTCAAGTTGCCCAGGCCGGCGAGGCCAATGCCCTCTTTCATTCCGTTGAATTCCGAGCCTTCACCAGAGAATGTGGCTGTGGTGATGTTTCCTTCAATGTGCCAGCGCTGTTCTTCGTCAGCGTCCCTGTCAGGATCGCTTTGGTGCATTCAAAGAGCGTCGATGATCCTTCATCGTTTCTCAGGAGGGTTTTGCCAATGTTTGTCCCTGTGAGCTTCGTCCCCGCTGCCAGGGCCGTGCCTGTCGGATGTGTGAGCGTCGTCTCGGGGGCTCTTTTGCTTCCGCCCGATTGGACGGACGATTCGACTGGAGCTTCTATCAGCGTTCGGCGAGCGGTCAAGGGTGTGTGGGTGGTCGCCCGCCCGGGGACAGCCCATGGAACTGACATTCCCCATTTTGTTGCCGACGTCTTCCCTGCATACATGCGGCAGTGGGCTCGATCTGCGAGTGACAGAAGTCGCTTGTATTATCTTGGCGCTGAGTGCCACAGGATCACTTAGATCTACGGGGGGGCGCGGGGCACTAGGACGACTGAATCGAGAATGTGACGATCACGCCGGTTGCCCGCGAGCTTAAGCCCGGCGATAACCTCGACCGTCCGGCCGAAGCCCTCGCCGCCTTCTATGCGCTCGTTTTTAAGCCGAAGGATCTCAACACTGCAGCAGTTCTTCACCGGTTTCTTTGTCGATCGGGCACCGTGCGGTAACGGCCCAGCTGCCGCGCGCGAAAGACACGCCCGGTTCTGCAGACTTGTAACTGAAGATCCGTCCGCTGCTCAAATCCGCTCGCGTCGGATCGCCGGCCACTTCATTTTCGAAGATGGCATTTTCCTCATAAGAGGTGTAGATGCAGAAGAACCCACGGGCGGCTTCCGGTTCGGTGGCATTGCCGGGACACTCTTTGGCGGTGGGACCCAAGACGACCCCTTCAGTGATCCCTTCAGCACGCAGCGGGAAGCTCACGTCGACGATGTAACGGCTTTCATCTTCACCACGGTAAGACCAAACACCGGTCATCGTCTTTCCAGGGGGAAGGTCGAGTTCAGTCGGCCCGGGAGGCCCTTCACTGCCGGGATCTCCCTTCGGCCCCTGATCACCCTTCGGTCCCTGCGGTCCGGCCGGGCCGGCATCGCCCTTGGCTCCAGCGTCGCCCTTCGGCCCTTGAGGCCCTTGCTTCCCCGCATACTTCTTGGCGATCTTGACGACCTGCTTTTCCTGCTTCTTGGTCAGCCCGCCGGCGGCAAAGGCGGTACCCGCCACCGCGGCGACGAGCGCCACGACCGCGACCACCAGGCCGGCGGTGCCGAGCCTGTTGTGGAGTCTCTTCAGCATTTAGGTCTCCCTCCCTTTGGATCCTCAGTTGTGTTTCTTCGGCTTGCCGTGCTTCTTCTTCGCGCAGCCGCTGCTCTTAAGCGGGGCCCCGAACTGCACCACGCGCCCGTTCTGGGCTTTCATCTGAACCTTCGCCTTTGGGACGCGGCGGCAGATGTCGGTGGAGTTGACGAACAATCCCTTCTTGCCGCCCCGCATCTGCAGCGTGAACTTCGTCACCGGGGCGTCGGGGACAGTTTCGAAGCGGGTGCGAAGGCCGCCGTTTACCGAGTCGACGTGGCCGACGAGGACGATCTCCAGTTCCCCGTCCAGTTTCACCACCAAGTCGGGAAGCGGGTGGTTCGAGCTTCGGAGGTAGACCGGTCCCGCGAGCGGCTTGTCGAGGAGGGGGGTGATCGCCTTGGCTTTGCCATAAATCGAGCCTTTGGGGCAATTGTCGGCGGCGAATTGCACCCGGGTGCAGATCGTCACGAAATGCTCCTGAGCGATGAACTCCGAGTGCGGCAGGGCGACGGAGGTGTAGGCGATGTTGGCATCGCCCTTGCGCGCCTTCAGGGTGGCCGAGAAGGCCGGGTACTGGGCGCGTTTGGTGCCACCCTTCAGCCGTAGCGTGAGCTTGGGCTTGAACTTGAGCGCCTTGCAGCCGTCCACTGCGAAGCGGGCGGAGGGATGGGCGACGGTGCCCTGGGTGGAGGTGGCATCGGCAGTGACCGCCATCTCCCGGCAGTCGGTCGGGTTCAGGTTGAATTCGGGTCGGTCGACGACCGCGTGGAGGTGGCGGTAGGCGATCCCCACTCCTTCGAAGAACTGGGGCAGGGGGTCGGCTTTGACCGAGGCTTGCCCGGTTTCGGGATCTACCAGCAGGGCGGAGCGCACCGCGAGGGTGCCGAGGTCAAAGGGCCCGGCCTGGGCGGGGACCTCGCTGACGATCGAGAAGGGACCTCCCTGGTAGGGACCTGAGAGGTAGATCTGCGGCGGGGCCTTGCCGGGCTCGGGCAGGGTGAAGGGTTCTGGGCCCGGGCCGGTGGTGGCCTGCAACGAGCCGATCCGCGAGCCTTGCGGGCAGGTTGCAGCGGCTGCGTCGGCATCGGAGCAAAGCGGCACGCCCTTCGGCTTTGCGAGCTCGCCGTCTGGGAGGTGCAAGGTGAAGCCGCGCAGGGCTTGGTCGCCGTCAGGGCGAGTGAGGTCGAAGACGAAGGGACTGTATTTGCCGGCGGTCGGTTCGGTGACCCCGGCCTTCAGAGCCGGGTTGAAGGGCTGGTTGCAGCCTTCGGTGATCTGCATCTGGCTCTGGCTGCTGAGCGGCGGGTCGTTTGAGTGAGGCGTGAAGGTGTAGTTCGTGGTGAAGGTGCCGCAGTGGTCGGGGTTCTGCAGCGGCGCTCTGGGGCCGCCCCAGACGTTTAGGTCGATCTCACTCACCGGGACCTGGGGGAGGTCGGTGAAGACGGCGGTGAGACGGCCGGTGGTCTTGTCGGGCTCGAGGGAGCCGGGGAGCTTGACGTGGAGGCCGAGGGCATCGGCGGTGAGCCAGAGGCCTAACTGGTGGCCTGGCTGGGGGCTTCGCTGGTAGATCATGGCTTCGATCGGGGACGAGAGGGCTGGGGAGGTGATGGTCGCGGTGCCGAGCTTGGAGTTGTCGGGGCAAGCGGTGTCGACTTCTTGGTGGTAGCCGACCTGATCGTCTGAGCAGGTGCCGATCCAGTTGGCGGCACCTGCTGCTACCTGCATGCCCTCGGGGAGGGTGACCCTTGCTTCGCGCATGGTCGAGGTAGCGCGTTCTTCGCCACCCAGGTGCTGGGGGATCACCAGCTTGGTCTTCAGGCCGGTGGGGGCGCCGGCGATGTGGCTGGTCGGTTCTGCCTCGAAGGTGGGGGCAAAGGGCAGGCCGGTGCAGTCGGCGATCGGGTCGAGGGGGGCGACGGCAGTGAAGGTCTGGCCGGGGAGCTGGTAGCTCTTGACTTCCGCCGAGAGGCTCATCGGCTGGCAGGCGGCCGGATTCGTCATGAAGGCCTTGCGCTCGGCCGGTGGGATTTCGCTGGGGCGTTTCCACCCCGAGGGGTCCGATTTGTCTTTGCCTTCGTATTGGGCTTCGCAGGCGGTGCCGATCGGGCAGTTCGCGACTTCGCCCATAGTGACACGTTCTTTGTCGTGCTCGGAACCGGACGGATTTCCCCATAGGGTCGTCTTCGCCCGGATGACGGCTCCGACGCCGGGTGGGCTGTGGACCATCGCCGTAGCTCCATAATCACCGTCGGTACGCACTTTTGCCTCGATAAAGATCGGCAAGTAAGCAATTAGCCCCAGCCTGATGATTTCCTGGTCAGGGTGAGGCGGAGTCAGGTTGAAAATCGGCACCTTCTGGTTGAGAAAGGCCGGAAATCCAGTGGTTACAAGGGACATTCCGACCTGTGAATCCGGTTGGCAGCTCCCGCCGGAGAGGAATGCACCCATGCTGCACTGGGGAGTCGCCTGTGGATTCCCCAGCAGGCCAGGAGGAAGGTTGACCTGCAGTTCTTCCACCGCTGCCACCGCATCCTCGAACTGCCCTTTTTGAGTGTGGTTAAATTCCAGGGTCGTCGTGAAGTCCGGATGCTGACCGGCAATTGGGGGGCCTGCGATACATTTCCCCTCGATCCATTCACAGAACGAGCCCGCGAGCCTTTCGATTCCGAAATCCTCGGCCGAAGCTGCCGCCGAGGCCGCCGGTGCGGGAGAAGCCGCCTGTGCCTCTTGAGAAGGATCACCAGTCGTCGAAGCCTGGGTTATGGGCGCGCCGCCATCCTGGGTTGGCCTGCTGCCACTAGCGGAGGTCGAAGCGATCCTCGCCACTCTCTTTTTCTGGTGCCCCTTGGCCGTCCGACGATGCTTGGAGCAGTGGCGCTTGCCGCCGCGCTTGGACCGCTTGTGGGTGGCGCGACAGCGCTTCCGAGGTTTTACGTTGCCGTCCGTGGCCGCTACTTCAGAATTACCGCCGGAGGAAGTGAACGACGTCTCCCTGCCGGCTGGCCTGCAGCCTTCTTCACCACAGGGCGGCGGAGGCGGGGTAGGTCCGGGGAACCCTCCACCAACCCGAGCGTCGTAGATTGCCTGGGTTCCGTTCTCACCTGCACCCGGCACCAAGGCCTCCCGGGCGGTGAAGAACACGTCGGATCCGTCGGGGGTGATCGCGACGAGGGAATTCGGTTCCGGGATAAACGGCAGCGCCCCAACTGCTTCGATGGGATAAGCCGGCGATTTGCCCGAGGAGATCAGGGCAATCGGCGGTTCAGCCCCCGCGGTCCACTCGTATACGTCGTTTGCTTCGTTCCCGTCGCGTCCCACTAGCCCTTCAGCGGTTTCGAAGAAGACCCGCCCACCATCGTCGCTCAGGTTGTTGACAATGACGGGAGACTGCACAAGGATCAATTCCTGGAGGCGTGCGTCCGAACTCGCAGGTTCAGAGATTGGGCTGCAGGAGACGCACTGCAGGTTGTTGGTCTCGGTGTCATAACGGTAAATCTCGGTGTGGCCCGCGTTGTCATAGGAAGTGAGCTGCGCCCGAGACTCGAATATCAAGACTGCTCCATCGGGAGTGGATCGCGAAGAATCGAATCCGGGGCCTCTTGCCCCTTCATTTGGGGAGGCAGATTCAGTCCATGCGGTCAGTGAAGCCGCCCCGAACCCTTCTCCCGACGTGCTGACCAGATCGCTGGGGAGCACGGTGGTCACGTATTCCGGTGAGACCCCACTCCACACATACATGTTCGGCTGCCCTGCGGTGCCTTTGGCGCCGTCGAGCTGCTGCTCGGAGATGAAGTAGACGTGGGAACCGTCGGCGGAGACGTTGACGATCTCCCCTTCCCCGACGGGGTTGACTTCCACATCGGCTTCGCTCGTGGTGTCGAAACGGTGGATCGTCCCTTTTTCGCCACCGGCAACGTAGAAGAGATAGCGACCGTCAGCCGAGAGACCGGCGAAGGCCGGGTCGCCGCCCGCCACTTCCTCGGTCTTTTCGCCGGCCAGCCCGTTATCGGCACGGACATACAACGTGCCTTCGATCTTGAATGCGACGCTGCTCGCGTCTTTTGAGACGCCTTGGTAGAAGGCCTGCTGTCCCGCTAGGGGCGTTGCATCGCCTGGGAGCAGCGAGACGACGTGGGTCGGGCCGTCGGCGCTGCGGTCATAAACGGCCCCGGTGCCTTCCGGGGGGGCGTTCGGCTCGAGTTTTTGAACTTTGCATGCCGGTTCTTGGAAACACCAGGTGCTCTGCAGGTTGTTGATTTGCTTTCCCGTGGTGAAGATAACGTGACTACCATTCGCGTCTATGTAACGACCCTGCGCGTACGGTTCTTCCGCCAGGCTTCCCTTCCCAACCAACTCGAAGGACCCGTCGGGCTTCCTCAGGTAGTCGCGCAGCCCTTCATTGGTGAAGGCAAGGGTGTAGTCGCCAGACACCCCGCCTGGCGTGGTCCAAGCAATCGTTTCCGAAGTGCGACTGATCCGCTCAGTCGTCAGCCATCCGCCTTGCTCTCTCTGGGCTCGATATACGTCAAATGCTCCGCTAGCTCCAGATGGATTTAACAACCCACCGGCAGCAGTCGAGTAGACAAAGCTGCTACCGGCGCTGTTCGCAAGTTCGAGCGGAAACCGATCGAAAAGAGACCCGCCAAAGCCAGTGATGTTATTCAACGGCTCCAGTAGGCGCCCGTTGGTGTCAGGAGGAGTGACCAGCTCATACGCTCTGCAGTCCGGGAGCTCGGCCGACGGGCCGGTGCGGAAGCCTTCGGTCGGGCATCCGGCTGCGGCAGCCGTTCCCGGGAGTGCGATGCCGCTCAGGCCCGCGCAGAGCAGCACTATGGTCGACACCCTGACGCCAAGACCCAACATCCCCAGCTCCCCTCATTGATTCGTCCCGGGGGACCCAGGCCCCCACCTAGGGCGACCGTAGGACCGCTGCGTCGGTGCTGTCAAGGTACGGCATTGGTTCCCATGAGCTTATTTGAGGCTCTCGTCGAGATTCCGGCACGGAAAAATCCCCGCTTGTGCCGCGATTTGGCTCTTTGGGCCGGGTGACAGGAGACACTCGAAGAACGAGGCCGCCCACTAGTGGGCGGCCTCGAAACGACCACGTATGGTTATGGCTAGATCTCTACGAGATCCATACCGGCGATGCAGGCGTCACATCTGTCTCCAGTGTGAACTGCATGCTGAGCGTGCCTGCGGTCGGGCAGAGCACACCGCCGGCCTCCTTGGTGAATGTCGAGGTCGCGTTGGGAGCGATAGTAAGTATCGCATCACCAGTGGTGTCTGTTGTGTAGGTGCCGGTGACCGCCGCGGACCGGGTGTACTTGCATTCACCAGCGCCTGTGCTATCGAGGATGAATGTGATCGCCCTTGCTGATTCACTGCATGTGCCGCCACGAACCGTGAAGGTGTTTGCAGCGAGTTCCCCGCCGGCTGTCAAGCACCATGGCGTGCCGTTCGCGACGTCTTCATTGTCGATTTTCTCAACTGGACATTGTTCCGGGGTTCCTGTACATGTCGGGTGTGTGCCGTTGGTTGTCGGGGTCAGATTGCCCAGCCCGGCGAGGCCAACGCACTCTTTCATTCCATTTAGTTCTGCGCCCTCCCCGAAGAATGTAGCTGTGGTGATATCGCCTTCGATGTGCCCGTTGGCGTTTTTTGTCAGCGACCCTGTGATAACCGCTGTGGCGCATTCGGAGAGCGTCGCCGATCCGTCGTCGGATTTCAGAAAGGTATTGCCAATGTTTGTTCCTGTGAGACAGGTACCGCCTTCGGCACAGGTTTTCGATTTTTCCCCGTTGAATTTCGGTGCCAGGGCCGTGCCTGTCGGATGTGTGAGCGTGGCGCTTACCGCCAACGCGTTGGCCGGCAGGGCGAAGGCCGCGAGGGCCAGCACGCCGAGACAGGCCGTGATGAGCTTCTTGCTCATGAGATACTTCCTTTCCTTGATGCCCAGCTTGGCTGGGCGTTGATCGAGCTCTCGGGGCGCTTGCCTGCAAGACGCGCGTCTCGAGGGCTTTTACGCTCTCGCCCGATTGGACGGACGATCCGACTGCAGCTTCTATCAGCGTTTGGCGAACGATCAAGGGTGTATGAGCGAAGGGTGCCCCGCGGACGGCTCGCGGGCCTAGCTTCGCTCACTTTTGCTGCTGATTTTTCCCCTGCACATTGGCAGTGGACGCTTGGATGCGGGAGTGACGAGAGTCGCTTGTATCGTCCTGGCACTCAGTGACGCAGGAATGGCCGCCCCACAATGGGGCGGCCTCCTGAGTGACCACGTATGGTCGCTGCTAGATCGCTACGAGATCCACACCGGTGATGCAGGCGTGGTGTCTGTCTCCAATGTGAACTGCATGCTGAGCGTCCCTGCGGTCGGGCAGAGCACACCGCCTGCCTCCCTCGTGAATGTCGAGGTTGCATTGGGCAGTATGGTTGCGATCGCGTCACCGGTGGTGTCTGTTGTGTAGGTGCCGGTGATCGCCGTGGACCGGGTGTATTTGCATTCCCCGGCGCCTGTGCTGTCGAGGATGAATGTGATCGCCCTCGACGCTTGGCTGCATGTGCCGCCGCGGACCGTGAAAGTGTTCGCGGCTAGTTCTCCGCCAGCTGTCATGCACCAGGGCGTCCCATTTTCAACATCTTCGCCGTCGACTTTCACGCCTTCGTGTGTGCCGTTCGTTGTCGGCGTCAAGTTGCCCAGGCCGGCGAGACCTATGCACTCTTTCATGCCGTTGAATTCCGAGCCTTCACCGGAGAATGTCGCTGTGGTGATGTTGCCTTCGATGTGGCCGGCACTATTCTTCGTCAACGTCCCTGTGAGGGTTGCTTTGGTGCATTCCGAGAGCGTCGCCGAACCGTCATCGGTTTTTAGGAGGGTTTTACCGATGTTTGTTCCTGTTAGCTTGTTGCCCGTTGCCAGGGCAGTGCCTGTCGGATGTGTGAGCGTGGCGCTTACCGCGAACGCGTTCGCCGGCAGGGCGAAGGCCGCGAGGGCCAGCACGCCCAAACAGGCCGTGATGAGCTTCTTGCCCATGAGATACTTCCTTTCCTTGATGCCCAGCTTGGCTGGGCATTCCCATGCCTCGGGAACCGCCTGTTGCGCTATCGGTCCCGAGGCTTTTTCCCGTTCCTGATTGGAACGGACTATTCGAGTGGACTTGTATCGCGAGGGCGGCGCCAGTCAAGCCGAGTACGATGGCGGCCCCAAATAGATAAACGCTTTGGTTTTTTAGCCTCCGGCTGGCCGCTTTGGTTCTTCCTGCAGAAAGCGGCTTATTGAGGGAGATGGCGAGTGACAAAAGTCGCTCGTTAGTAGTTGGCACTCAGTGACATGGCGAGCTACGCTGGATATCGTCGCGTACCCAGTCAGGGACGGCGATCTATTCGGGGAGAGGCGGCCAGCCCATCGAATCGGAGTTGAAAAAGCTTTCCGGCGAGGAAACTTCTATCGCCGACATGTTGAAGCTGCTCGGAAACGGGGCCAATGGACCGATTCTGATGGCTCTCGGGCCGCGGTCACTGCGGACGAAGAAACTCACCGAAAAAGTTCCCACCTATGCGCCGCGCACCGTCTACAGGCACGCGCGCAAGCTGGCGGAACTCGGCCTGGTTGATCGCGAAGAGGTCGCAGGCGTTCCCTCGACCGTCATCCACTGCCTCAGCCCTGCCGGCCGCGACCTCTACCACCTGGTCGAGACCTACGCCACGGCGTCGCTCCCTTGGGTCACCGGCCCTGGCAGCGGTGAAGGGCTCTGGACAGTCTGCGGGCTGCTCGGAGAGATGTGGACATACGGCTGGGTGGAGGAGCTCGGGCAAGGCGGCCGCTCCGCCACCGACCTGGCCGAGGCGACCTCGGAGATGACCTTCCACCAGGTCAGTCGCCGCACCCACCAGCTGCTCTCCTGGAGCCTCCTTTACGAGAGTCCCGGGAAAGGCCACCGCAAGCGCTACCAGATGAGCGATCAGACCCGGCACGCGATGGCCCTGATGGCGGGGCTCGGTCACTGGCGACAGCAGCACGTCGAGGGTGAGGAGGAAGGGGGCCTGACGGTCAGCGAGATGACTACCGCGCTGCGCGCCTCCCTGCCCCTGCTGCAGCTCCCCGAACACCAGGAGCGGAGCATCAAACTCGGGATCGTCGGCACAACCGGGTTCGATGGACAGCGCGGCTCGGACACGCTGACCGTTCACGTCAGCGCCGGCGGTACCGTGCGTCCCGTCAAGGCCAAACCGTCTGAAGACGCTTGGGCGATCGGCACCGTCGACACCTGGTTCGCGGCGCTCCTCGACGGCGACCGCGGGCGGATGCGCGTCGGCGGCGATCTCGACTTCGTCGACGACTGCTTGAAACGGCTGCACGAGGTTCTCTGGGCAGCACCGGCCGATGTGGGGGCTCGCTAGGCTCAGGTCGAGCCGATGAGCGAGACCGCCGAGCGCATCCACGTCACCCGTTCCCGCGCCAAGCCGGGCGGCACCGCCGCCGAGGCCGACGGCACCGTCCCCTTCCGCCGCGCCCGCAAGCCGCCGTGGCTGAAGGTGCCGGCGCCGGGCGGGCCGAACTACCGGCGGCTGAAGGAGAAGATCGGCTCCGACAACCTCCACACCGTCTGTGAGGAGGCCAACTGCCCGAACGTCGGCGAGTGCTGGGAGCGCGGCACCGCGACCTTCATGATCTTGGGCGACGTCTGCACCCGCCGCTGCGGCTTCTGCAACGTGCAGACCGGTAAGCCGAGCTGGAACGACCCGCTTGAGCCGCTGCGCGTCGCCAACCAGGTGAAGGCGATGGGACTGCGCCACGCGGTCGTCACCTCGGTCGACCGCGACGACCTCCCCGACTACGGGGCGAGCGCCTTCGTCGGCGTGATCCGCTCGATCCGGATGCTGGCGCCCGAGTGCAAGGTCGAGATCCTCACCCCCGACTTCCGCGGCCAGGAGATGCCGCTGGCGAAGGTCGTCCACGAGCGGCCCGACGTCTTCAACCACAACGTCGAGACGGTGCCGCGCCTCTACCCCGTCGCCCGCCGCGGCTCCCAGTTCCTCCGCTCCGCCCGCGTCCTGAAGATGGCGAAGGAGATGGGTGGCGCCGACGTCGTCACCAAGTCCGGCCTGATGGTTGGCCTCGGCGAGTCCTTCGAGGAGATGGTCGAGACCTTCGGCCTCCTGCGCGAGCACCACGTCCAGGTCCTCACCGTCGGCCAGTACCTGCGCCCGACCGAAAACCACCTGCCGGTCGTCCGCTACTGGCACCCCGACGAGTTCGCCGCCCTCGAGCGAGCCGCCTACGACCTCGGCTTCGAGTCCGTCGCCGCCGGCCCGCTGGTGCGGTCGAGCTACCACGCGGACCAGAACCTGCCCGAGTCGCATCGTGCCGAGCAGCTGATCGCTTAGCTCAAACGGCTTACAATCTCAGTCGAGGGGCCATAGCTCAGCTGGCAGAGCGTCTGGTTTGCAATCAGAAGGTCGCCGGTTCGATCCCGGCTGGCTCCATTCCCGGATCCGCGCTGAAGTCCGGGTCGATGTAGTTCTCGGCATCCCTGATTCCGATGCGCTGGTTGTTCTTCGTCGGTTGGAGCCTCAGGTGCAAGATGTTCCTGCCGGCCGTACCGAGCTCCCACGAGGGCAATAGAAGCAGCGTTCCGAAGTGGAGTCGTAAACGGCGATCCAGTCGATCGTCGCTGAGGTATAGAGCTTCGTCGCTCGTACCTTGCCGTTGGTCAGCGAATGCGATCTACACCGGAGGACGACGATCTGTCCGTCTGACTTCGTGTACTTCACCTGCACACGGTGAAGCCGCCCCTCGTAGTGGGCGATCAAGTCGTAGTCGGAGTCCTCGCCAAAGGGAATCGACAGACGGCAGCCGCGATCGATGAGATCAGCGGCGACCTTGAGCTCGGCAAGGTCTCCTTTTTGCTTCAGCGAAGCCATGCTGAGACCCTACGACAAAACGCTTCACACGTGGGTGACAAGAGTGCGCCAACTTCGTGAACAACACGCCGCCTGCGCCAACACTTGGCCAGCGGCTCAGATCAATCGAGGTCGAAGTCCTTTGGGGGCTTCTGCTCGAACCAGAGCTCGTCGTCCTCGGGGGCGTCCTCGAGGAAGTCCGGGGTGTCCTCGAGGACGTCCTCGTGGCCGGTGTCCGGGTCGTAGTCCGGGCGGGCGGGGTCGTCCTCTTCGTCCTCGTCGTCGTGGACGGGGGCGGAGGGATCGGCGACCGGGGCTGGGATCTCGTGGACGTCGGTGCGGGGGGCCACCTCGTGCTCGTCGGTGAGAGGCGGGGCCTCCAGGGCCTGGTCGAGCTCGTCGGAGAGGCGCTGCTCGCTCCAGAACTCCTCGTCCTCTTCGTCCTCCTCGTCGGCGAGGGGCGCGGGCGGAGGCTCGGTGCGGGAGGCCTGGATCTCGGCCGCGGGCTCGGCGGGGGCGTCTTCGGTCCCCATCTCGGCCTCGATGTCGAAGAGTTCGGTCGGCTGTTCGGCGATCGCGTGGCGCTCCTGGGTCTCCTCGCCGGGCGCGTCCTCGGCGGCGACGGGCTCTGGCGGGGCCTCCTCGGCGGGCTCAACGACGATCTCGTGCTCCATCGCCGGCGATTCCTCGGCGATCGGCAAGTCCTCCTCCGCCGGCGGCGCCGCCTGGCCGGCGTCCTCGGCCGGGGCGAGCGGTGCAGCCTCGGCCTCCGGCTCAATCGCATCCGTCGTCTCGACCCGCGGCTGCTCGGGCTCCTCGGCGCGCTCCGGCGGGGGCGGCTCCTGCAGGTCGGCGATGTTGATCCGCCGACCGCCGCTCTCCTCCGCTGGCTCCGCGTCCCCCGCCACCTCTGGCGTCGCCATGAATTCGGTCGGCGCCTCGGCAAAGGGATCGGGCTCCTCCGGCCGCCCAGGCGGGCCGAAGGCCTCGTCCTCGAGCTTTTTCAGCTCAGCCTCATCCGCGCCATGGGCGCGCTTCAGTTCCAGGTGCTCTCGGATGGCGTCGTCGAGGATGCTCATGCTCGGCCCTCAGGAGGCTCCCAAAGACTATGGGGTTATCCTGTCGCTTGCGCGGCAATGGGAGCAACTTCCCATCCGCCAAGCCCCGGGGCTATAGCTCAGCTGGCAGAGCGCCTGGATCGCACCCAGGAGGTCGGCGGTTCGAATCCGCCTAGCTCCATCGGAGGCCGTGGGAGCGCTCCACCTCCCTCTGCCTTAATGGCGGTTGATCACTTTCATGCTGCCTATACAGTTCAGTCGTGGCCGTCCATTGTTGGTGGAACGGGGAACCGCTGGAGAGATATTGGCTCGAGATCACGGGTCGGCCGGACCTCGGTGCTGATCTCCACGCTCCTCGATTGGACGATGGGGGCAGGGAAGCGCCCACCTACGCCTTGGTGAGGGAGGTTCGGGACGGCGACATCGTCCTCCATTACGAGAAAGACCGAAAGGCAATCTCCGCCTGGTCAATGGCTGACGGCGGCTTTTGGGAAGCCGAAACGGTCTGGGGTACGCCTCGGTCAACGGGACCCAGTGGGGCTCCCGTCGAGCCGTACCCGCGAGACGGACTTTGGCATGGCCTTCGAGGCCCGTTCTATCTAGAGGATCCGCTGAGCCTCAGTGAGCTTCGAGGCTTAGAGAAGCAGATTGCCGTGGTCCTCTCGGAACTCGAAGATCAACATGGAAGGCCGCTGTATTTTCCGTTTCAGCTTCGAAGCGACGGCCTCCGGGCGGCCCAGGGCTACCTGACGAAAATGCCCGCTGCTCTGGTTGAGGTGCTTCCGAAGCTGCCGGATCTGCTCGACGACGTACCGGCCGCCTTCCCTTCCTTGCCGGCACCTCGGGAACCCAAAGAACTCGGTGAGGATTATGTTCCGGTCGATGTTGAGATTCCTCGGGTAGAACGGGATCCGTTCTCGGTCGACCCTTCGGCGATCGAACGAGGTCTCCGAAGCCACGGGGAGCTCCAGAATTTGCTCGCGGAGACGGTTGCCGAGCTCGGACACAAAGTCCGACGCCCCGGCCCTCAAGACCCTCCCTGGGATCTGCTTTGGATTGGGAGCGACGACATCTGGGTTGCCGAGATCAAGAGCCTGACTCGAGCGAACGAAGAGCGGCAACTGCGGCTTGGCTTAGGCCAGGTCCTCATTTATCGCCAGCGCCTAAAGCGGGTCGATCAGTCCGTGAGGGCGGTGCTCATGGTTGAGTGGCGGCCACTAGATCCTGATTGGCATGAGCTATGCGACCGCTTAGGCGTGCTGCTCCTCTGGCCCGATGCAATCGCAGAGCAACTGAGCTGAGCTCTAACCGATCCCGGGCCGCCAGACCTCGGAATTCAACGAGCCCTCCGCGGCGTGGCGCAGTGGCGAGCCGGGGGGTCGGAGAGGTCGGTGAAGGCGACGGCGGCGGCGGGGCCGGGGCCGGGGCCGCAGTTGATGGCTTGGTCGGGGGTGGAGTCTTGGGCGTAGAGGCGGTCGGCGCCGGTGTCTCCGTAGATGGAGTCGATGCCGAGGCCGCCTACTAGGAAGTCGTTGCCGGGGCCGCCGTGGATGGTGTCGTTGCCGCCGCGGCCGAGGATGATGTTGGGGCCGGAGTCGCCTTCGAGCAGGTCGTCGAAGGCGCTGCCCTCGATGCTCTCTACCGAGGTGGAGATCTGGGTCGCGGGCTGGCCGAAACCGCCGCCCCCGCAGCCGCCGGTCAAGCCGGGGGCTGGGGCGAAGCCGGCGGTTCCGCCCAGCTTCGCTTGAACTCCCTGCTCGGTGCGGGCGAAGGAGACGCTGTCGGTCCCGGGGCCGCCATCGATCGTCTCCCCGCAGGGCGCGGCGATCAGGAGGTCCGAGCCGCCTTCGCCTGCCATCGTCGTCGCGCCGGTCAGCGCGTCGTCGCCTGAACCGCCGCGCACGACGTCGCCGGGGACGGCACCGGTGTCGGCGTCGAGGCTGTCGTCGCCGGCGCCGGCCACCAGTTCATCGATGCCGAGGCCGCCGACGATCGTCGCCGAGGCCGTGGCGGGCACCGAAGGATCGACGACGATCATGTCGGCGCCGCCGCTCCCGTTGAGGAAGAGCCCGGTCGGGACCGTCGCGATCGGGCAGCGGACGGTTTCCGAGCCGGTGAGTTCGCAGCCTTCGCCGGTCACGATCGGCACCCCCTGCTCGGTGACGATCCAGGCCCCTTCGGCAAAGGCGACATGGAGCTGGATGCCTGCCCCGCCCTGCAGATGGATGCCCCATTCGACCATCACGGTCAGAGCGCCCGACCGGCCGGCGAGATCGACCTCGAGCATCGGGCGGAACGCCTGCGGCTTCGCATATTCCAGGGCGATCGCTTCGAGGACCGCATCGGGAGCGAGGCCACCGCTCATCTCACATGACCCGCTGGCGGCTACCCCGAGGCAGCGGTCGAGGCCGCTGCCGCCGAAGGCCCGATCGCCGGCTCCCTCCCCGATCAGTTCGTCGATCCCGCCGCCGCCGAAGAGCTGGTTCGGATCGGCGTCGCCGACGATCGTGTCGGCAAAGGTGCTCCCGACCACGTCCTCGACGCCGGTCAGCGCGTCGTCGCCGTCGCCGACGGCGGTCCCGGTCGCCAGGCTGACCTCGACCCCGTTGCTGGTGCCGGGGGCGGTTGACCCCGACCCGGCCTTCGCGTAGGAGGCGGTGTCGTCGGCGCCAGGCCCGCCGTCGATCATGTCGGTCCCGTAGTCGGCCTCGAGCACGTCGCCGTCACCAGGCCCTCCGGCGAGATGATCGTTGCCGACCCCGCCGATCACCTGATCGCCGCTCCCAGGGCCGCCGTCGAGAGTGTCGTCGCCCAAGCCCGAGTCCAGGTAGTCGGTCCCGGCATCCCCGTGGAGACGATCGTTGCCCCGTTTGCCGAAGACGGCGTCAGCGCCGGGGCCGGCGAAGACGAGGTCCGACCCGTTGCCGCCGATCACCTCGTCGCCGCCGGGTCCGGCTTCGATCCTGTCGCTTCCGACACCGCCTTCGATCGTGTCATTACCGCCGCGGGCGCAGATTCGGTCGTTGCCGTCCCCGCCGCGGATCGAGTCGACTCCTCTGCCCGCAACGATCACGTCGGCGTGGGAGGTGCCGTTGATCGAGCCGTGACCAACGATCGTGGCGCGCTTGCCGAGGCAGGTCGGTCCGGCGGCGGCGGGCGCCGCGGGTGCCCATGAGGCGAGGGTAAGCCCCTGGAAGACGACGACCAGGAGCAGTAGAGGTGATCTGGTCACTCCAACCCGTGCGGATGCAGGTGCTCTTCGGCCATCCTCTTCAGGCCTACCCGGTCGATCTTGCCGGTCGGGTTGAGGGGCATTTCGTCGAGGAAGAGGATCTCCTCGGGGGCCTTGTAGCCGATGCGGTCGCGGCAGTGGACTATGAGGTCGGCGGCGGTGGGGCGGGCGGCTCCGTCGCGGAGGGTGACGTAGGCGCGGACGTTCTCGCCGTGGACTTCGTCGTGGACGCCGACGGCGCCGGCGAGGGCGATTGCGGGGTGGTCGACGAGGGCGCCCTCGACCTCGTAGGGGCTGATGTTGGAGCCGTCGTGGACGATCACCTGCTTCTTGCGGCCGAAGAACCAGAGGTAGCCGTCCTCGTCGGCGCGGGCGAGGTCGCCGGAGTCGATCCAGTCTTCCCGCAGGACCTCGGCGGTCGCCTCCGGCGCTTCCCAGTATTCGGACATCCGCGCCCGGGTGCGGATGAAGATGCGGCCGACCGCGTCGGCGCCGACCGGCTCGCCGTCCTCACCGCGCAGGGCGATGCTGAAGCCGTTGATCGGCCGCCCGATCGAGCCCTGCTTGACCACGCCCGAAGGCGGGTTCAGCGTCGCCAGGCCGACCTCGGTCATCCCGTAGCCCTCGACGATCGGGAAGCCAGCGACGGCGGCGAACTCGTGCAGCAGCTCGGTCGAGACCTTGTCCGAGCCGCAGCGGCAGATCCGCAGTGAGTCGAAGTCGTGCGGCTGCAGGTCGTGGTCGCGGACCAGGGCCAGCAGGGCCGCCGGGATCATCGCCAGGACCGTCGGCTGGCGCTCGCGCAGCAGCGGCAGCAGCTCATGGCTGTCAAAGGTCCGCGCCACCACCACCTCGCCGCCGACCGAGAGCGTGCTGAGCGCCCAGAGGAAGGAGCCGATGTGGGACATCGAAGAGCCGGGCAGAAAGACGTCCTCGGGGCCGAGCTCGAAGGCAGCGGCGGCGCTGGCGATCATCCAGCGCAGCGATTCACGGGTGTGGGTGACGCCCTTGGCCGGGCCGGTGCTGCCGGAGGTGAAGAAGATCGCCGCCGGCTCGGCGGGGTCGGGCTGCGGCGCCGGCGGCAACGGCTCGCTCTCGAGCAGGCGGGCGAAGTCGTGCGGCCAGTCGACGTCGGCGCTCGTCCCCGGCCCCTCGGGGTCGGCGTAGGAGATGAGTCCGAGCGGCAGCGCCCCGGCCAGCTCGCTCGCCCCCACGTCCTCGACCCGCTCGACGTGGGCGAGCAGCGCCTTGGCGCCGCTGACCTGCAGCGCGTGGTCGATCTCGCGGTGGGTGTAGCGGTAGTTCAGCGGCGTCACCACCAGCCCCGCCTTGAAGCAGGCGAGGTAGTGAACGATCAGGGCGATCCGGTTCGGCATCAGCGAGGCGATCCGGTCGCCCGCCTCCAGCCCCATCGCCCGGTAGCCCCCGGCCAGCCGCTCGCTCTCCTCCTCGAGCTCGCGCCAGCTCATCGAGCGCGTCGCCGAGACCAGCGCCGGCGCGTCGGGCTCGGCATCGAAGCCGACCCGCGGCAGGTCGCCGAGCGGCGCGGCGGGAGCTTTCAGCGGCAGACCGTCGATCAGCACTACTTGGGGACCTTAACCTTCACCGTCTTCGTCATCTTCACCGGCTTCGCGGTCCCCTGGCGGGTGACGATCGCGACCTTCAGCTTCAGGGTCTTGCCGGGCTTCAGGAGCTTCATCCCGGCAGCGGTGATCTTCAGTTTCAGCAGCTTCTTCTTGCCAGCGGGGACCTTGACGGCGCCCTTGGCGAAGAGAGGCTTCGAAGCCTTCGGCTTCTCCAGGCGGAAAGCCGTCTGCGGGGCTACCGCGGTGGGATAGGCATTGGCGGCGGCTGCGCAGATTTCGGCGACTTTGCCGGTCGGGTGGCCGCCCTGGGCATGACAGTCAATACCGGCGATGGTCATGAAGTGGTTGTAGATGACCGGCTGCTTGAAGAGGGCGAGCTTCAGCTTCACAGGGGTCTGGGTCGCGGGCAGGTTGCCGCCACCAGGACCGGTGCCGTTCGAGCTACCGCTGCTCGAGCCCGACCCTCCCGATCCCCCGGGTGAGACTGGCGGCGGGACCGAGCCGGCACAAGCTGGGCCCGGCTTCCAAGAAGGCCGTTCGTTGCTGCTCTCCGTTTCGGTGATCGGCACCGCCGCGGCGCTGCCGTCGGCGGGGGCGACGAGGAGCTGCTCATAGCCCGGGCCGGAGTTGGGCCGGGCGTCGAAGGCGATCCGGGTGCCGTCGGGGGAGAAGACGGGGTTGTGGGGGACGATCCAGCCGGGCGGCATCGGGATCTGGACGCCGGTGCCGGAACCGTCGGTCGGTGCGACCCAGACCTGGTCGAGGTTGGGCTGTTCGTCAGCGACGTAGGTGATGCGGGTTGAGTCGCAGGACCAGTCGATCCGCGTCCCGCCGTCGATCGGCTTCTCGAGTTCGTGCCACCCGGAGCCGTCGACGTTGCTGATCAACAGCCCGTAGGGGTAGGCGCCGAAGCGGAAGCCGGCCAGGTAGCGGCCGTCGGGGGACCAGTCGACGCCGGCAGCTGAAATCGGGGTCGGGGTCCCGGTCCCATCGGCCGGGGCCATCAGGATGCTGCTTTCGCGAGCGAAGACGACGGTGTTGCCGTCTGGCGAGAAGTGCGGCGCGCCCTCGTTGGCCGGGCTCGAGCCGATCGCGACCGGCTGCGAGGCGCCGTCAGCACGGGCCACGGAGGCCTCGCCCTGGAGCGGGTTGTCGCTGGCGAGGTTGTGGGAGCCGAAGGCGATCCTGGTCCCGTCCGCGGACCAATCGAACTCGCTGTTCTCATCGCGGTCGGGGGTCTGGGAGATGTTGGTCGCTGACGGATCCGATTCAGCGGGATCGATCGAGTAGAGCTCCCAGGTGTTGTCGCCGGGATAGAGCCCCATATAAGCGATTGCGTTGCCGAGCGGAGACCACTTCGGGTACCACTCCGACCCGGTGGCCGTGTTGGTGATGTCTTTGCCGCCGCCGGCCGGGCTGTCCGGGTCGATCAGGCAGATGTCGCTGCCGCACTGGTAGGCGAGCTGTTCGGCGGCCGCCGGCGCGGCCGGGGACAGGACGGCCAAGGCGAGCAGGGCAAGGGACAACAGCGAAAGACGCGAGCGCAACATATATCTCTCCAGACTGGTTGGCTCAGACGAGCGAGTTGCACAGCATCCCAGAGCTGGGTTGACGGTACTGTCTCGCCACCAATCGCCGTCAAAGGAGCCCGCATGCGCCTACGTCGATCAGCACGGGCATTGCGACCGCAAGCCGCGGGACGGCTACCGCTTCTTCTTACACCCGGCAGCCGCCAGCTTAGGCTTGCTATTCAGCACCCGTCCGTTCTGAGCGCCCATCTTCACCGTCGCCCGGTGCTCACCGCGACAGATGTTGGTGGAGTTGGTGAGCAGGCTCTTGGAACCACCCTTCATCCTCAGGACGAACTTGGTAACCGGAGCGTCGGGAATGGCTTCAAAGCTGGTTCGGATGCCGCCGTTCTTGGAGTCGATGCGCCCGGCGAGGTTGACCTCCAATTCTCCTCCTAGAGCAGCCACCAGATCGGGCAGCGGGTGACTGGAGCTACGCAGGTAGACAGGGCCTTCCAGAGGCTTAGCCAGCAGCGGCGTCCAGGCCTTCGCCAAGCCATACACAGAGCGCTTCGGGCACTTGTCAGCAGCGAACTGCACCCGGGTGCAAATGGTGCCAATGTGCTCTTGGGCGAGGAACTCGGAGTGTGGCAGGGCGACGGAGGTGCGGCCGATATTGGCGTCCCCTTTTCGCGCCTTGAGCACTGCGGTCAGTGCGGGGTAGGCCGCGCGCTTGGTACCGCCCTTCAACTTCAGGTTCAGCTTGGGCTTGAACTTGAGCTGCTTGCAACCTTCTACCTGGAAGGGGCTGGTCGGATGAGCGACCGTACCCTGGGTAGAGATGACGTTCGAGCTGCTCTGCAGCTGCGAGCAGTCGGTCGGGTTTAACGAGAATCCGGCCCTATCCACCACCACGTGCAGATGGCGGTAGGTGAGACCGACCCCTTCGAAGTACTGCGGCAGCGGATCGGCCTTGACCACGGCGCGGTTGGTATCGGGATCGAGGCCCAGACCCGATCTGACGACCACGTTGCCAAGGTCGAAAGGACCCGCTTGAGCCGGGACCACGGTCACCACGCTAAAGGGGGACCCTTGGTAGGAACCGCTGAGGTAGACAGCAGGCTCCGCCTTTCCAGGCTGGGGTACCCAGAGCGGTTCCGGACCCGGGCCCGAAGCAGCAGTTACATGCCCGATCTTGGAATCAGCTGGACAGGCTCCGGCCGAGGCCGCAGCGTCGGAGCAGAGTGGCACTCCTTTGATTTTCGCGAGCTCGCCGTCGGGAAGGGTGAGTTCGAACCCACGCAGGTCCTGCTGACCGTCTTCCCGAATCAGGTCGACGATCAATGGGCTGTACTTACCTGCGGTCGGTTCGGTGACGCCGGCCTTGAGCTTGGGGTCGAAGCCACGGTCGCAACCCGCGTCGATCGTCATCTCGCTGGATCCGGAGGCCGCCGGGTCCTGCGAGTGCGGGGCAAAGGAGAAGTCAGTGGTGAAGGTGCCACAGTGATCAGGGTTCTCCAATGGCGCCCTGGCCCCGCCCCAGACGTTGAGGTCGATCTTGGAGACCGGCACCTGTGGCAGGTCGGAGAAGACGGCGGTGAGGCGGCCGGTGACGGGGTCGGGCTCGAGCTCGCCGGGCAGCTTCACGTGCAGGCCGAGTGCATCAGCGACGAGCCAGAGACCAAACTGGTGGCCGGGGCTCGGAGTGCGCTGATAGAGGCGGCCCTCGATCGGCACCGACAGCGCCGGCGAGGTGACGGTTGCCGTCCCGAGCTTCGACGAATCCGGGCAGGCGGCGTCGATTTCTTTATGGAAGCCGACCTGCTGCTCGGAGCAGGTGCCGATCCAGTTGGCTGCGCCCGCGGCGATCTGCATCCCGGCGGGAAGGGTGACGCGGGCTTCCCGCATGGTCGCGGTCGCCTTTTCCTCCGGCCCTTCGTGCTGAGGGAAGGTCAGGGTCGTGTTCAGGCCAGTCGGCGCCCCGGCCACATGGCTGGTGGGGTCGGCTTTGAAGACGGGCTCGAAAGGAAGGCCGGTGCAGTCCGTGATCGATTTCAGCGGTGCGGTTTTTTCGAACACCTGGCCCGGCAGTTGGTAGCTGGTGACGGCGAAGCCGACTGCCCCTCCCTGACAGGCGGAAGGGTTGATCATGAAGGCCTTGCGATCGGCGAGCGGGATTCCGCTTTCGCGTTCGCCTTTGCCGCCGGGAGCTTCGCAGGCCGTTCCCAGCTCGACCCCTTCGCAGCGAGCAGCTTCAAGGTTGGTGAGACGTTGTTTGTCGTGACTCGAGTCGGCGGGGTTGCCCCAAATCGTCGTTACCGCCGAAATCAGCGACGCCGCGCCGGGTCCCTGGTGGACCTCCGCAGTAACTGCATAGTCGCCGGCGGTGTCGACGTGGAGGTCGACGTAGACGGGGACGAGAGGGTAGAAGCCGATTCGGGCGACTTCGGTGCCGGGGTGCGGTGGCTCGAGATTGAAGATCGGGTAGTTGAAGGATTCGGGTGCGAACCCGAAGAGGGAGACTTTCGCGATGCCGATCTGCGAATCAACTGGGCAGTTGCCGAATGCCAGGAACTCCCCCGCGGTGCACCTCTCCACCGCGTTCGGATTGCCGAGCAGACCCGGCGGAAGCTTGACGGAGATGTTTTCGGCACGAGCAACTGCGACAGCACCTCCGTTACGGATGAAATGGTTCAACACCAGGGTCGTCGTGAAATCGGGGTGCATGCCGGCCACCGAAGTGGTCGTTTCCGCTTTTGCCGTTTTGATCCCGAATTCTTCGAATTCGGTGGCGGAGGTGGTGGGACCGGCGGCCTCACCACCGCTTGACCCCGAGGTGGTCGGCGAAGGAGTCGGGAGGGCCGATGGCTGCTGGGACGCGGCGGGCTGGGCACTTGCCGCATCGACTGAGGCCCTAGCTGCTTTTTTCTTCGACTTCTTCTTCGAGCAGCGGGACTTCTTTTTCTGTTGTTTGTGCTTTTTCGAGCAGCGGTGCTTGGGACGCTTCACATTGCCCGAGGGTTTGGTCGTTTCCGAGTTCGCCGCAGCCAGGGCTGGAGCGGGTAGCCCTGCCGGATGACAGGCTTCCTCCGCGCAGGGAGCAGCTGCCTGAGGCGTTGGGAAGCCGCCTCCGACACGAGCGTCGTAGAGGTTCGAAAGGCCCCCAGAGCCAGCCCCTGGTACCAGCTCGTCTTGCGAGAGGAAGACGACGTCGCTGCCGTCGGGGCTGAGGGCGAAGAGCGTGTTGGGGGTGGGCTGGGAGGCCGGCTGTGAGAGCAGCGGGACATATTCTCTGGACTGTCCGGAGGAGATCAGCTTGAGCGGGGGCTGACCTTCTTCTTGGTGCCACTGGTAGATGTCGTTGACGCCGTCGACGTCCTCGGGAACCAGGGCTTCAGGAGTTTCGAAGAAGACTCGGGTTCCATTAGAGCTGAGGTTGTTGAGCACGATCGGCGAGCGCACCAGGTTCAGTTGCTGCAGGCGGGCGTCTTTTTCGGCCGCGGCTTTTAAGGGACTACACGAAACGCAGATCACCCCATTGATCGCATCCCAGCGGTAGACCTCGGTGTGGCCGGCGTTTTCGTAAATGGTCAGCTTGGCCTTCGACTCGAACACGAGCACACTGCCATCAGGGGTCGTGCGAGAGGACTCGGCACCCGGACCCTGTTCTCTTTCGGTTTCCGGAGTCACGGCCCAGTCGGTCCAGTTCGTGAGGTTGGGGATGCCGATCAGCTCACCAGTTTTCGAGGTCTGTTCCAGGTCACTGGGGAGGACAGTGCCGATAAATGAGGTTGCCCCGCCGGTCCAGGCAAAGAGGTTTGGCTGGCCACTGGCACCCTCTCCGCCGATTTCTTCTTCGGAGATGAAGTAGACGTGGGAGCCGTCAGCGGAGACGTTTACGACTTCACCTTGGGCGGTCGGATTGACTGCTTCATCGGAGCCGTCGGTGGTGTCGAAACGGTGGATCGTGCCCATTTCGCCACCTTCCACATAGAAGAGGTAGTGGCCGTTAACAGAGAGGCCGGCGAAGACCGGGTTAGCTTCGGCGACTTTGCGGGTGGTCCCGTCCCCCCCGTCCGGCACCCGTACGTACAAGGTCGTGCCGATCTTGAAGGCGACCGTGGCACCATCTCTAGAGGCTCCTTGGTAGGCGGCGTCTTGACCGGCGCCGGGGATCGCGTCGCCCGGCAGTAGGGAGACCACGAGGGTCGGGCCATCGGCGCCGCGGTCGTAGACGGCACCAGTTCCTTTCGCGGGAGCGTTGTCGGCCAGGCGATTGACCGGACATGCGCCCCCTTCATTGATGGTTCCGAAGCAACGCCAGCTACCCGACGGCAACGCTCCCGTCGAGAAGATCACGTGCCCACCGCCAGGACTGACGTACCGTCCCTGAGCGAGGCGTTCGGTCACCGGACTCCCCCCCACGCTGCCAACGCCGACCGGCTCGAAGGAGCCGTCGGGATTGCCTAGGTAGTGAGTCTCACCTGCAGCTGCCAAGGTCCCGCCGGGGAGCACACCTTCCACCTGAGCCACCATGCTGAAGGTGTAGGCATGGTCGGAGGAGATCCCGCCGGCGGTCGGTGCAACCGCCCTTCCCCCCCCGGGGCTGAAGCGCCTGGTGATCGTCCAGCCACTTGAAAGCCGCTGGGCGCCGATGACGTCGAAGAACCCAGTGGGGTCCGCAAGTTCTCCCAGCGGCCCGTTAGCGGTCATGAAGGCCACCTTTTCGCGATCAGCGGAGATCAGGGCGGTGGGAAAGAGTTCGCCTGAGGTTTCATATCCCGCCCCGTCAGACACACCGGCGAGTGAGCGACCCCCATTTTCTGAAGTCACCAACTCGTATGCCCGACAATCGGGGAGGTTGGCGGAAAAGCCAACGCGCATGGGCTCGTTCGGACAAGCCATTGCCCAGCTGCTCGAGTTACCGGCCAGCGCAAAAAGGATGGCGAGAAATAACCCGGTGGCAACTCTGGTGAACCCCCTGCGACCCATTATTTCTTCCCCCTCTGCCTTTAAGTGCTATCCAAATGAACCTAAGAGCCTGTCTAGGCCCTGTCAAGGTACGCCCTTGTTTTGTTCAGTCCAGTGCTGAGGGCCGGGATCGCCTTAGCGATCCCGGCCCTGAAACACGATCTACAGCAGCTCCGTCAGGAGGAGATGAAGATCGGGCTGTTGGTCGGCGGGTTGTCTGTCTCCAGCGCAAACCGCATGGTCAGGCTGCCTTCACTCGGGCAGAGCCCAGGGCCAGAGGCCAGGGTCCACGGCACCGAGGTGATAGCCGCGGTGTTTTCGTTGGCACCGCCGCCATCTGTGACGAGGGTCCCGTTGACGGTCGCGGCACGCGTGTATTCGCAGGTCCCGATGCCTGTCACATCGAGTTTGAATTTGATCGCGGTCTGAGCGCCGCCGCAGGCGCCGCCCTTGACCGTGAAGGTATCCGTGGCCGCAGGCGTTTCCAGGCACCAGGGCAGACTCTGGCCCGGTGTGATCGTGGTGTTGGGCGTGAAGAAGTTCGAGCCTGTGCACTCGGGCTCGTCCGCGCCGCTCTGAGTTGCACCGGTACCACCGAACTTCGCCGACGTGATGTTGCCCTTAGCGCCGGTAGCTGTGGTGTTGGAGGTCAGGGTCCCTGTCAGGATCGCTGTGGTGCAGGTGAGGGTCCCGGTCGACGTTACGAGCGTCGTATTGCCGACGTTTGTCCCGACGATGCCCACCCCAGTGCCGAGAGTGGTTCCTGTCGGCTCTGTCAGGATCGGATTTGCCGAGGCGAGCGAGGGCACAACGGCGAAGGCCGCGATGACCAAGCAAGCCGCAAGGAGCTTCTTGTTCATATGAGATACTTCCTTCCGTGCTGTCCGGCAAGGCCGGACGTTGTCTACTCCCGGGGCCCCATCCATGAGGTGGACGCCTCGGGAGTTTTTACTGGTTTTTTCGTTCAGTCGAACGAACTTGTTCGGTCCGAGCTTGTACCTAGGAGGAAGGCGGCCGTCAAGAAACTCCGATGGTTACCAGCATCAGCTTCTTCCGGAATATTCCCTGGAATAAGCCGTATTTCGGGCTTGTGGCTGGGTGACAAAAGTCGCTCGGTAGGCCATGACATTTCGACAACCTGTCTCGTAACTCTGTGACTCCCGGCACCCGCGGGACGGGCAACTCGGAAGATTGGGACCGGTTAAATTGAACTGACCAAGGACCAAAATTCGAGTACAGTGGGCGCATGTTTCGCATGAGCAGGCATCGGTCGGTCGCGGCGGTGGCAATTGGAATAGCAGCACTCGGGAGCCTGATCGCAGGATGCGGAAGCGATGGCAGTGGCACCGCTGCCGCTCCTCTATCTAAGGCTCAATACCTCAAAGAGGGCAATCGGATTTGCAAGCAGCGCCTGGAAGAGAAAGACCAGGCGGTGCGTGCGGGCCTGGAAGAAATCCCCCAGGAAGAGTTCCCCAATCTCTCCCAGCAGAGCTTGAAGAAATTGGGCGAAGGGGCCGCGCCTTCCTTCCAGAAGATCATCGATGAACTCGGCGAACTGCCGCCCCCGGCGAAAGATAAGAAGACGATCGATACGATCCTCGCCGAACTCGAAGCAGCCGCGGGGAAGGTGGAGGCTAACCCTGCGCTTCTGGCCAAAGGGGACCCCTTCCGCGAGGCTGGCGTGGAAGCCAAGAGCTTCGGGCTTGACGCCTGCAATCTCTGACCACTGCTGGACTTAATAGGTGCGAGTCTGGCTCCAGCGATTTATCGCTGGCTCAAAAGTTACCGAGTGACATTTGGCACTCGCCTTATCCCTCGGAAATGGACGCTTTGCAGGAAGAAAGTGTCGGCGATGACTCCTCTTCAGCTACTCGAACTTCTTGACCGACCTCGGACCTCTAGGTAGAAGCCGGGAGAAGGCTTGGCGGGACCAAGTCAGGAGAAAGCTCAACGCTTCTTCCGGGGGGAGGAAGCATCCGACAGGGGAGGGTTCGATGTTCTCAAAGCTTCATGACCGACTTGGCACCGCCGGGCTGGTGGTTGCGGTGGTAGCACTGGTCCTAGCGCTCGCCGGTACCGCCTTTGCCGCCGCCGGACTCAACGGCAAGCAGAAGAAGGAAGTCAAGAAGATCGCCAAGCAATTCGCCGGCAAGGCTGGTGCGCCCGGAGCTACGGGCCCAACTGGCGCTACTGGCCCGCAGGGAGCGAAGGGCGACACGGGGCCCAAGGGTGAAGCCGGAGCTCCGGGTGAAAATGGTGAAGATGGTGAAAATGGTGCCTGTAGCGTGAGCTCCCCCACGTGCGAACTTCCGCCGGGTGCCACGCTTTCGGGAACCTGGGGGTTCAACACGATCGACGTTGCGCAATCCGCAGCGGTGATCAGCTTTGGGTTGCGAGTGGGCAAAGAACCCGAAGTTCGCTATATCGATGCCTTCGCGGAACCGACGGAAGAATGCCCCGGCAGCTTCGAATCGCCGAAAGCGAGCGCCGGTTTCCTCTGCTTCTACGTGAATGGGTTCGAAACGGTGAATGTCAAAGCGCCTTCCACCGCCGTGTCGATTGGGGGCGGGGATCTGCACAGCGGGGTTGTGGTCAACATGACGCCCGAAGACAAAACTGCAGAATCGGTCGGTCGCGGGACTTGGGCCGTAACCGCTAAATAGCGGCGGCTTTTCGATTTACGCCCCGGGCTAGATTTAGCCCGGGGCGCTTAGCGCCAGGGCCTTTCTTCACTCTGAGACACTTCAGCGATGCCCGAGCGGGACGTGTTCCTCCAGAAGCGGATCTTCAACTGGTCGGAGAGGCTGCCCGGCTGGCAGCGAGGGCTGATGCGGCTGCTCTGCGACGGGCCGCTCGACGAGCCGGGGCGGGCGCGGGTGCTGACCTCGTTGCTTGGGGACGGGGACGCCGCGGAGCTGCCGCCGTTGGAGCTGGCCGACCTGCCCGCTGACGAGGGCGCTTACGGGACGGTGGAACTGCGGGAGATCCGCAACCTGCAGAACATCAACAGCCTCGCCGGCGACCAAGCACTCTCCTTTGGCCCTGGGCTCAACGTCGTCTTCGGCGAGAACGGGGCCGGCAAGAGCGGCTACGGGCGGCTGGCGCGGCGGGTCTGCCGGGCCGCCGAACCGGGCGAGGTGCTCCACGACGTCTTCGATCCCGGCCGGGCGGAAGCGCCGCAAACGGCCGAGTTCGAGATCGCAATCGAGGGCGAGGAGCGTGTGGTGGAGGTCGACCTCGGCGAGGAGGCGCCGCGGATCCTCTCCGCGATCACCGCCTTCGACGCCAGCTGCGCCGACTTCTGCATCAGCAAGTCGAACACGATCGAACACACGCCGCGGCCGCTGCGGCTGCTGAAGGAACTTGTCGAGGCGCAGGGCGAGCTGGCGGAGGAGCTGGCGGAGCAGATCGATGCGCTGCGCGATGCGCTTCCCGAGCTGCCGGAGCTGGACGACCCCGAGGCGGCGGCGCTGCTGGCCCGGGTCGAGGCGGGGGAAGCCGCGCGGGCGGAGATCGAGGCCTTCGGCGCGCTTGGCGAGGAGGAGCTGGCGGAGCTGCGGGAGCTGGAGAAGGCCGAGGCGACGATCGCCTCCGATGGCAGCCGGGAGCTGGAGGCGGCGGCCCGGAAGCGGGCGGCCGCGGTCGAGCGGCTGGCGGCCGAGCTCGAAGACGCCTGGGGGCGACTCGACGACGAGGCGCTGGAGGAGATTGGCGAGCTGCGCACACGCCTGGCCCGCGCCTCGGCCGCCGTCGACCAGGTCGCCACCGAGGCCTTCGCCGACCAGCCGCAGCCGGGTACCGGCGGCGAGGCCTGGCGGCAGATGTGGGAGGCCGCTCGGCGGTTCGTCGAAGCCGGCGACGGCGCCTTCCCGGACGACGCGGACGACGCAACCTGCCCCCTCTGCCAGCAGGATCTGGAAGAGCAGGGGCGGGAGCGGATGCGGCGCTTCGAGGCCTTCGTCTCCGGCAACCTGCGCGAGCAGGTGCGGCTGGTCGATGCGGCGCTGACCGAGCACCTGGAAGCGCTGCCCGACCTCGGCGAGCTCTCCCACCACGCGGAGGTCGCCGTGGCTGCCGCCGGTGAGCATCTGCAGGAGCCGGCCGACGCGGCCCTGGCGGCCCTCGCCGACCGGCTGGCGATCGTCACCGGTCGCAGCGAGCCCTCCCTCGACGGCGGCCTCGAGCTGAAGCCGCTGCGCGACTACGTCGCCGTCCAGGTCGCCGAAGCCGAAGGGTTCGCGGTCCTGCGCAACGAGCGCGAGCGCGCCCGGGTGCAGCAGCGCCTGCGCCAGCTGCGGGCGCGGCAGGCGGTGGCCGAGGCGCGCGAGGATGTGGTCGCCTATATAGAGAGCCTGGAGGCGATCTTCGCCCGCGAAGCGGCGCGCCGGGAGCTCTCGACTGCCTCGATCTCCAACCGGATCCGCGAGCTCAGCCGCCTGGCGATCACCGACCGGCTGCGAGAGGCGCTCGAGCAGGAGATCGGCGAGCTCGACCCGATCGCCAGCCGCGTCGAGCTCAAGGCCTCGGCTAGTAGGGGCAAGCCCGCGGTCCAGTTCAAGCTCCGCGCCGAGGGGCGGGAGAAGGTCGGCAAGGTCTTGAGCACCGGCGAGCAGACGGCGCTCGCGACCGCCTTCTTCCTCGCCGAGCTCCGGGTCAGCAGCGAGCGCAGCGCGATCCTCCTCGACGACCCGGTCTCCTCCCTGGACCACCAGCGCCGCGAGCACGTCGCCCAGCGCCTGGTCGAGGAAGCCGCCCACCGCCAGGTCGTCGTCCTCACCCACGACCTCGTCTTCGTCGCCTACCTGCTGGAGAACGCCGAAGCGCTGGGGCTGCCGGTACACGCGCAGACCCTGGTCCGGGCTGATGGCGAGGTCGGCGTGGTCAGCAGCGACCTGCCGTGGCAGGCGCGCTCGCCGATGGAACGACTGCGAGCGCTGCGGCACGAGCTGAAAACCGAGCTGCGGCCGCTCTACAAGGGGCGCGACTCCCGTTACGAGCGCCGCGCGCAGCAGTGGCTGCTGGACCTGCGCCGGGGCTACGAGCGGCTGATCGAGATCTACCTGCTGAACGGGGTGATTGAGCGGCAGGCGCTGCCGATCCGGGTGCAGAAACTCCACGGCATCCGCTGGACTCCCGAGCTCGCCGAGGAGATCGACATCGCGATGCGCGAGGTCTCCGGCAGCGCCCACCAGGAACCGCTCGGTCGCCAGGGGCCCTCGCTGACCAGGCTGGAAGCGCTGCTCGACAAGTTCGGGGAGCTCTGCGAGCGGACCAAGCCTGGCAGCGCGCGGGCCGAGGAGGCCTCCACTCAGGCGCCGGTGCCTTTGCGCTTCCGGTAGCGCTTGGTCTTCTGGCGGTTGCCGCAGACGTCCATCGAGCACCAGGTGCGGGAGCGGTTGCGGGTGGTGTCGTAGAAGGCCCACTGGCAGCCATCGTCGGTGCAGGCCTTGAGGCGGGGCCAGACCTCGTGGCACTGGAGGTGCTCTAGGGAGAGGAGAAGGCTCGACTCGAAGCCGGAAAGGTCGGCGCGGGCGGGGGTCAGCTCGAGGCCCCCGCCCGGATCGAAGGCGAGGCGGAAGCGGCTGCGCTCGGCAGCCTCGCGCAGAGGGCCTAGGTCCGTCTCCCCCACCTCGGCGCCGTTGTTGGCGTGCATCAATGCCCGGATCGATTCCCGCAGGTCCTGTAGGCGCGTGACATCGTCGGCTTTCAGCTCGGGCAGGTGCTCACCGGTTCGCTCGGCTATCCACGCTCCCAAATGAGCGGGATCGGCGATCGAATCCGTCTCCTCTTCCACGTCGCGGGTGTTGACGAAGTCGACGAGAAGGTCGATCTCCGGCTTCATCTCGCTCTTGTGAGATTCGCTTGACACCGGCTATCTAGTTTAGCTAGTGTTGTTGACACCGGCAAGTTGAGTTAGATGGTGTCGGTTGAAGGTGCCGAAAGGAGGCCCATCATGAGATTCCTCGCAAGCTTCACGATCGCCAACGCAGCAGAGTCGCAGCGGCGGATGCGCGAAATCGCCGCTCGCGAGCGCCAAGTGCGGCAGCATCCGCGGCGGTAGCTGACCGCCTGGCTTCAGCTCCGGCCCGCCAGGTCTGCGTGCTGTCACTGGGTGCCAGTATCAGCAGAGTGCCGCCCGTCACTCGCAAGCGAATGACTTCCACTCCCCAAATCCAGGGGAAAGTTGAACTCGAGCTCCGTTATCCATAGGGCCGGGGGTGGCAGCTGGACCTTCAGCTTCGCTCGTAAGTCCTTGACCACTCGCGGATCGCTGAGAAACTCCGATCGACCTCCGTCCACGCGGGCGGATGCAAACGAGCCCTCGAGACGCGCGTCTTCCAGGCAAACGCCCCGAGAGCTCGAAAACGCCCAGTTTGGCTGGGCATCATCGAAAGGATCATCTCATGAGCAAGAAGCTCATCACGGCCTGCCTAGGATTGCTCGCGCTCGCCGCGTTCATCCTGCCGGCTACGGCTTCGGCCGCGCCGGAAATCACACATCCCACAGGGACCCGGCTGAATCCAACCACGGGGAGCTGCACATCCGTGGCGGGGACAGTCTGTGTCACAGCCACAAATGTCGGCGAAACCCTGCTCAAGACCGATCCCGCGAGCGGCGAACCAACGGTTCTCGCACGCTGCACTACCGCAGCCATGACAGGTTATCTGAAGAAGAACAACGGCACCGAAATCGAAGCGACAATCCACACAGCTACATTCTCGGGCACCGGCGGCCTGTCTAACGGTATGAATGAGTGCACAGGCAGCTTTGGAAACATCACGGTCACAACCAATGGCAACAAAGTCGACAATGAATCTGTCACCAACGGCACCCCATGGTGCATCCGCGCTACCAAAGCCATGGAACCGGACGAATTCCAGCTGACTGGAGGAGACTGCGTCTCCGAACCGCCGGCGATCACATTCATTCTCGACAGCACAACGGCTGGGGAATGCAAGTACACCCGGTCTGCAGCGGTCAAAGGTACATACACAACAGACAGCACCGGCGACGCAGTCCTGACTGTGACTGCGAAAGAAGGAACACTGGCCGATACGACATTTACCAGAGAGGCTGGTGGAGTTCTCTGCCCCGGCACCGGAACCCTTGAAATGTCGTTCACACTCGAGACAGACGAAAAAGAAGCAAAACCCCTCTACATCTCGTAGCGCTCTGCACAAGATGCAGCTCGGGAGGCCGTCCGCGATGGACGGCCTCCCGCCTCAGGTGTGACACTTGTCACCCGGGTCCGTGTCGGTCTCTGCGCCTACCTTGACAGGACCACGGCTACCGTCTTACCGTCGGTACGGGTACTTGTACCGCCCTGGAATGGGGCTGGCCTGATTTGGGGAAAGGTGGTGGGGACGAGCGATGCGTTCGAGGCTCAAGATGCTGAGCGCCTTCGTCCTGGTGTGCATGTCGCCAGCAGCCTCGTCTCTCACTACGGCCGCTGAGGCGGAAAGCTGCCCGAACGAAGCAATCCGCGCCAATGCCGAGGCGCGACTGCCTGACTGCCGGGCCTATGAGTTGGTAACTCCTTCCGACAGCAACGGCCGGATGCTGGAGATGATCTCCAGTTTCACCGTGGGCGTCCCATGGGATCTCTTCCCGACCGAACTCGGCTCTCCCGTCAAGAGCAGCTTCGGCTATCTGGCCTATGCCTCAGCCTTGTCAGAGCCCGGAGGGGGTAGTGGCGTGTTCGATGTCTACAGAGCCGAACGCTCGGATTCAGGTTGGACGACGAAGGAGCGGTTGAGCCGCAGCTCCAGCGACATCGTCTGGACCCTGCCGGGCGGTATCTCCTCAGACCACGGTTACACCTTCAGCAACGACCACAGAATCGACTATCTGAGAGGCCCAGACGGGTCATATGAGCTCACTGGGCTCGGAAGGCTGAACGATGAACCCTACGCGCGGGGGCGATACATCAGTCCTGGCGGCACCCACGTGCTGTTTACCACCGGTAAATACGAAGGCGTGCGGCGGGTTGAAACCCAGAGCGCATGGTGCAGGGAAGCTACGGTATGCGAAGTCCTACCGCTCGAGTCCAACTCTCCGCAAGCGGGCACCGGCGCGGTCTATGACCGAAGTGCCGATGGTCCCACTCACGTCGTGTCGCTCCTCCCCGGCGATGCGATTCCCGCCCCCGGTCAGCAGGCGTTCTACATCGGCGCCTCGCGCGATGCGACCAGTGTCGCTTTCGAGATAGCCGGCACCCTATATGTGCGCGCCGACAATGGCTCGGAAGACGAACGAACCGAGGAAGTCGCGTCGGGTATGCCCCTCTTCGCGGGGATATCCGACAACGGCGACTACCTCTTCTACGTCACCGGAGGAAGCAACGGGACTATCCACCGCTTCAACACCGTAACCGAAGCCGACATCGAAATAAATCCGGTTGGGGCCGCTGAAGTGGTCAACGTCTCCGCCGATGGGTCCCATATCTACTTCATCTCGGCGCAACAGCTGGATGGCGTGCAGGGGGTCGCCGGTGAACCAAACATGTACGTATGGAGCGGGGGCTCACCGGAATATGTAGCCACTGTTCTACCGAGCGACCTCGTCAGGACCTCCGGGGAGTTGCAGGGATTTCCCGCATTGACGACGTGGACCACGTACGTGACCAACCCTTCCCCAGCCCAAACCGAGGCGCAAGGCCCCGGGGCCGATGCGTCGCGTACGACGCCAAGTGGATCATTTCTCGTCTTCGAGTCCAGAGCGCAGCTGACGAGTTACGACAATGCGTCGCCTACTGACTGTGGGAGTTGGACTGAACCCGGCCCCGACAACAAACTGGGTACGCCCGACGACGAAGTCATGAACCCGGAAGGCCGCTGCACGGAGATCTATCGCTATGACAATGAATCCCATGATCTCGAGTGCGTGTCCTGCAACCCAAGTGGGGAACCACCGACGAGCGACGCACGGCTCCAGGAAGCACATCTGATCGGACCGCCCGTGGTCCTCCACAACCTCAGCGACGACGGCAGCCGCGTCTTCTTCGAAACCGGCTCCACGTTGGTGGACGGGGATATCAACGGCACGAATGACATCTATGAGTGGCAAGAAGAGGAGGGGGCACCTCCCATCGCCTTGATCACCTCCGGACGGTCGCCGGCCTATCCGCTTCCGGAGGGGTGGGAATCGCCGTTTGCTCCCAAGCCGAACCTTTTGATGTCGGTGACTCCCAACGGCTCCGATGTCTACTTCACCGCGGAGGAGGCGCTGACCTCCGAAGCAGGTGAGAACGGTACCCAAGGTATCTACGACGCCCGGATCGACGGTGGCTTTGCGCAGCCCGCGATCGGTGAAGGCTGTGCAGAAGAACACTGCAGGCCGGACTCCTCCCCTTCGGCCCCTCCGACCTCCGGATCGGGATCCGAAAAGATGGCGGGAAGCGGAAACGTGAAGCCGAAGAAGAAGCAACGCTGTCACCGCACCCGGCACAAGAAGGATGGACGGGCCAGGCAAGGCTCTTGTTCGAAGCGTCATGGCTCGGGCAAGAAGGGTGGTGCCCGAAAGGCATCGCTCTCCGTCGCCCCAGATGGAGAAAAAGTGGCTCAGGATCAGTTCGGTGCCCCTGCTGCTCCGGCCGGTCTCGATGCGGGTGCCGTAGTCAATGGCTCGGCGCCCGGCGAAGCGACTTCTGCGGCACTGAGCAGCTGTTCGGTTGCCGACTTCGGGATCGAAAAATCCGAAGTTTCCCTATCGAGCGCCAGTGCTGCGGCTCATCCTGACTTCGTCACCAAAATCGAATTTAACCACTTCCAAGCCGGTGGCTTCGAAGAGGCCTGTGCGGCGACCGAAGAGGTCACGGTAGACCTACCCCCCGGCCTGCTCGGAAGCCCCGCAGCATTGCCGTCCTGCACCATGGGGGAATTCGTCTCCTTCGGCAACTGCCCGGCTGGCTCGCAGGTAGGAGTGACGAAGGTGAGAGTGGGCATGCCTCTTGACACGACCGCCGAAGAGCCGGTTTACAACCTGGAGCCGCCGCACCCCGACCGCGAAGTTGCCAGGTTCGGTTTCATCGCCGACCTCTATCCCGTCTTCATCGACGTAAAGGTCAGAACTGCTGGCGACTACGGGGCCACGGCCGTCATTCACGATCCGCCCGGGCTCGGGGTGGTCATCCGAGCCACCACGACCCTCTGGGGTAACCCCTCCGGAAAAGGCCACGACAAGCAGCGCTTCACTCCTTTTGAAGTCGTGAATTGCTCGATCGGACAAGCCTGCCTGGCGGAAAACGAAGAAAGGTCGAGTGGCGTAGCGCCGGAGGATCGCAAGGCCTTCATGACCAATCCCTCTGCCTGCCAGCAGGGAAAGGTCGACTTCTCCGCCCGGAGCTACCAGCTCCCCGGCCAGCTCTTCACCGCCTCGGCCCCCCTCGCCCCGATAACCGACTGCATCGGCCTGCCCTTCGCCCCCAGCTTCGAAGCCGAGCCCACCAACCACACCGCCGGCGCCCCCACCGGCCTGAAGACCAAGCTCGTCCTCCCCCAGCACTTGGGAGCAGAAGAACGCGCCACCTCAACCATGCGCGAAGCCCGGGTCACCCTCCCCGAGGGCATGCAGGTAGCAGCCGGCGCCGCCAACTGGATCGGCACCTGCTCAGAGGCCCAGGTCGGCTACCACGAAGAAGTCGACACCGCCTGCCCCGACAACTCAAAGCTCGGCACCGCCACGATCGTCTCCCCAGCGCTCTCTGTCCCGATCGAAGGCACGATCTACCAGCGAGATCCCCAACCGGGCCGCCAGCTCGGCCTCTGGCTCACCGCCGACGCTCTAGGTCTCCACATCAAGCTCCCCGGCTCCCTCGAGCCCGACAAGACCATCGGCAGGTTGACCGCGGTCTTCACCGACCTCCCCCAGGTCCCGGTCGAAGAGATCGACCTAAACGTCTGGGGTGGACCAAGAGCGCCGCTGCAGAACCCCGACCACTGCGGCACCTTCACCACCGACTTCTCCTTCAGCCCCCACTCCAACGATCCGGCTGCCACCGGCCAGAGCACCATGCAGATCACCGAAGGCTGCAACCAGGGCTTTGACCCGAGCCTCCACGCCGGGGTCACCGAACCCGTGGCCGCCAAATACAGCCCCTTCGTCTTTGACCTCACCCGCCCCGACGGTAATCAGGCGCTTAGGGGCTTTGAGTTGAAGCTCCCCGACGGCGAGCTCGCGAAGATCAAGGGTGTCCCGCTCTGCTCTAACGCAGATGCAGATGCCGCCAACTGCCCGCAGGGATCGCGGATCGGCAGCCTCCAGGCCACCACCGGCCCGGGACCCGATCCGCTCAGCATCCCCCAGCCCGGCAAGGACCAGCCCCAGATCTACCTCTCAGGCCCCTACCAGGGCGCCCCCTTCTCGATCGTCACCGAGGTCCCCGCCCAGGCAGGGCCCTTCGACCTCGGCACCCTCGCGGTCAGGAGCGGCCTGGACGTCGAACCGGAAACCGGCAGAGCCGTCGTCAAAGCAGACCCTCTGCCCCAGTTCTTCGAAGGCGTCGGCATCGCCTACCGGAACCTCCACGCGGTAGTCGATCGTCCCGAATTCAGCCTCAACCCGACCGACTGCCGGGAGATGGCGGTCACCTCTGAGGTCACCTCGACCCAGGGGGCGGTCGCCCACCCCCAGGCCCGCTTCCAGGTCGACGGCTGCAAAGCCCTGAAGTTCAAGCCCAAGCTCTCGCTGAAGCTCAAGGGCGGGACCAAACGAGCCGACTACCCGGCCCTGACCGCGGTCCTGAAGGCCCGTAAAGGCGATGCCAACATCGCCTTTGCCTCCGTAGCCCTGCCGCATTCGGAGTTCCTCGCCCAGGAACACATCGGCACGATCTGCACCCGCAAACAGTTCGCTGCCGACAAGTGCCCGGCAAAGTCCGTCTACGGGAAGGCCAAGGCGATCACGCCCCTGCTCGACAAACCACTGTCGGGGCCGGTCTACCTGCGTAGTTCCGACCACCCGCTACCCGACCTGGTGGCGAAACTGGGCGGGCAGCTGGAGATCGACCTGGTCGGCCGCATCGACTCTAAGCACGGCGGCATCAGGACCACCTTTGAATCGGTGCCCGATGCCCCGGTCTCCAAGTTCGTCCTGCAGATGCGGGGCGGCAAGAAGGGCCTGCTCACCAACTCGACCGACATCTGCCGGGGCTCTCATCGAGCGACGGTGCAGATGCGGGCGCAGAACGGGCGGGCGGCCAACCTGCGGCCCAAGCTCGCGAGCGGCGGCTGCGGACACAAGAAACACCATCGATGAAGGTCCCCAAGGGAGGGAGCAAATGCTTAAGAGAATCCACAACAAGCTCGGCACCGCGGGCTTGGTGGTCGCGGTCGTGGCGCTTGTCGCCGCGGTGGCGGGCACCGCCTTTGCGGCTGGCGGTCTGACCAAGAAGCAGGAAAAGCAGGTCGTCAAGATCGCCAAAAAATACGCGGGGAAACAAGGGCCTAAGGGTGACGCCGGGCCCAAAGGCGACACCGGCCCGGCTGGCCCACAGGGGGCTCACGGGGATCCGGGGCCGAAGGGCGACACCGGCTCCCAAGGTGCTGAAGGGCCTGCGGGTCCGACGGAAACCGAACTGCCGCCGGGGAAGTCGGAGACGGGAATCTGGTCAGTTGAAGGAGAAGGTCGTGGATCCTATTGGGTCAACATCTACTTCCCCCTCCGCCTACCTGATGGGGTTGTGCTCGGAGGGGGCCCTACGGAGTGCCCCGGCACTCCAGGCAATCCCAAAGCAGAGCGGGGCTTCTACTGCATCTACACGGCCTTTAAATCAAATGGTTTCCTGAATGGAACTGAATATCAATCCGATTCCACCAGTGGTTTGATATTGGGGTTCAGCTCTACGGTTGAAGCAGAACTGGCACTCGCACGAGGCACCTGGGCGGCTACCGCACGCTGTCCCTTTGACCCCAACACCGAAAAAGAATTAGAAGTCTGCTGACTCGGACGGCTTGCGTTCATCAGATCCGGGGGGCTTTGTACTTCCTCCGGATCTGATTCGCTCTTGCAGCCACAAGAGGGCGATCACCGTGGTGGCGTCGCGGATCTGCGGCAGCGCCTCGTCGAGCTGGGCGAGGTCGAGACGGACGATCTCGATCTCCTCGTCCTCGTCCCGCTCCCCAATCGCCGGCGAGAGGCCCGTCGCCTCGAAGATCGTCACCTTCTCGGTGAGAAAGCCGGGGCTGGGATAGATGACGTGGAGCACGCTCCACTCCTCCGCCTGCAACTCCGCCTCCTCGGCCAGCTCCCGCTGCGCGCACTCGAGCTCGCTCTCCCCCTCGTGATCGAGCGTCCCCGCCGGGATCTCCAGCAGCTCTTCCTCCTCCACCGCCTCCCGCGGCTGCGCCACCAGATAGGCGAACTCCTCGTCGTGCGCCAGCACCGCCACCGACCCCGGATGCTCGACGATCTCCCGCACCACCTCGCTGCCGTCGGCGTGCCGGTAGCGCTTGGCGACGAAGTCGACGTGCTTGCCCTCGTGCAGGGGCTTGGTCTCCAGCAGTTCCATGCCGCTACTCCATCAGACCGAACATCCGCTTGCTCCGTTCAGGCCGCGGAGAACGCGGCCGATAGGTACGCCTAGGTATGGAGCCGGGCACGAGACGAGTCGCAGGCCAACATGTCCGTGCCCAGGCGAACGCCAAGTCGTGGAAGCGGTTCTTCGGCGGCAGCTTCAAGCGCGACTACGAGAGTTGGGCGCAAGGCGCCGAGGGCGAGGAAGTCGTCGGGCAGATCCTCGAGGGGCTCCGCGAGGAAGGCTGGTGCGTGATTCACGACGTCTCTTTCGGTCGCGGCAACATCGACCACATCGTCGTCGGCCCCGGCGGGATTTTCACGATCGAGACGAAGAGCCGCGGCGGCAAGGTCTGGCCCGATCACCTCGAGGAAAAGATGCTGAACCAGGCGTACGCCGAGAAGAAAAGCTTGGAGAAGATCACCATGCTGGAGGTGCAGGCGCTGCTGGTCTTCAGCCGCGGCTATGTCCTCCCCAAGCCGATCGCACGCCGTCGCGGAGTGGTCATCCTCTCCTCACGCAGCCTTGCCTGGTTCTTCTCAAAGCAGCCGGCCACAATCTCCCGCGAGCGCGCCGAGGTGATCCACCGGCGCCTGACGCTGGCAGTAGGCCAAGCCACCACCTGACCTCCTAGCGCAACAGCTCGCCCTCGACCTGCTCCGGGGCCTAGGTCAGCTCGAGGTCGGGAAGTGCATCGACCCGGCGTCCGCTGCCGTCGCCTGCGTCGCCGGCCATCTCGAGGTGATCGCCTTGCCGCGGGTGTAGAAGCGGACGCCCTCGGGGCCGTGGATGTGGTGGTCGCCGAAAAGCGAGTCCTTCCAGCCGCCGAAGGAGTAGAAGGCCATCGGCACCGGGATCGGGACGTTGATGCCGATCATCCCCACCTCGACCTCGCGCTGGAAACGGCGGGCCTCGTAGCCGGAGCCGGTGAAGATCGCGGCGCCGTTGGCGTAAGCGTTGCGGTTGATCAGCTCGATCGCCTCGTCGAGGCCGCCGCTGCGGACGACCGAGAGGACCGGGCCGAAGATCTCGTCGCGGTAGACCGACATCTCCGGGCTGACCTGGTCGATCAGCGTCGGCCCGACCCAGAAGCCGCCGCCGTCGATCTCCAGCTCGCGCCCGTCGACGGTCAGCCGCGCGCCCGCCTCGGCGCCCTGGCCGATGTAGTCGACGATCCGCTCGCGCGCCTGCGGCGTCACCACCGGGCCCATTTCAGACGAGGGCTCGAGGCCCGGGCCGACCTTGATCTCGCGCGCCCGCCGCGCCACCTCGTCAACCAGCTCGTCGCCGGCGTCGCCGATCGCGACCGCGACCGAGATCGCCATGCAGCGCTGGCCGGCCGAGCCGAAGCCGGCGGCGGCCAGCTGGTCGGCGGCGTAGCTGAGGTCGGCGCCGGGCATCACCACGGCGTGGTTCTTCGCCCCGCCGAGCGCCTGCACCCGCTTGCGATTTTCGGTCCCGCGCGCGTGCACATATTGGGCGATCGGGGTCGAGCCGACGAATGAGACGCCGGCGACGTCGGGGTGGTCCAGCAGCGCGTCGACCGCGACCTTGTCGCCGTGGACGACGTTGAAGACGCCGGCAGGTAGGCCTGCCTCGGCGTAAAGCCCGGCGACGAAGTTGGAAGCGGACGGGTCGCGCTCCGATGGCTTGAGCACGAACGTGTTGCCGCAGGCAATCGCCACTGGGTGCATCCACATCGGCACCATCGCCGGGAAGTTGAACGGGGTGATCCCAGTGCAGACCCCGAGCGGCTGGCGGAAGGAGTAGGCGTCCACCGTGGTCGAGACCTGATCGGAGAACTCGCCCTTCATCAGGTGCGGGATCCCGCAGGCGAACTCGACTACCTCGAGCCCGCGCAGAACCTCCCCCTTCGCGTCCTCGAGCACCTTGCCGTGCTCGGAGGAGACGATCCGTGCCAGCTCGTCGACGTTCGCGTTTAAGAGCTCGCGGAAGGCGAACATGATCTTGGCGCGGCGGCTGAGCGAGGCCTGCGACCACTCCGCGAACGCCTCGCGCGCGGCGGCAACCGCGGCGGCGACGTCGCCCGGCTCGGCGAGCACCACCTCGGCCTGGACCTCCCCGGTGGCGGGGTCGTAGACGGGCGAGGTACGGGAGGAGGAGCCGCTCGTCTCCTTGCCGCCGATGCGGTGGGTGATCACCCGTTCATTGTGACGCGACCGGGGTGAGCGGCTCTTCGCCGCGCAGTACAGAGATTGCGTTGCGGGCCGCCAGTTCGGCCATCGCCGTTCGGGTCTCGACCGTGGCCGATCCGAGGTGCGGGGCGAGAACGACGTTCTCGAGCTCGAGCAGCGCCGGCTCGACTTGCGGCTCGTGCTCATAGACGTCGAGGCCAGCGGCGGCGATCTCGCCGGTCGCCAGCGCCCGCGCCAGCGCCGGTTCGTCGACCACCGGACCGCGGGCGGCGTTGATCAGGACCGCGCTCGGCTTCATCGCCGCGAGCTCACCAGGCCCGATCAGATGCCGCGTCTCCGGCGTCAGCGGGCAGTGCAGGCTGAGCACATCGGCGCGGGCCAGCAGCTCGTCGAGGGGCAGCCGCTCCGCCTCGAGTTCCGCCACCACCTCGTTCGGCGCTGGATGCCGCGAGTGGTACGCGATCTCCATCCCGAAGGCGCGCGCACGCTCCGCCACCCGGCGCCCGATCCCGCCGAGGCCGACGATCCCCAGTAGCTTGCCCCGCAGATCGCTGCCGAGCATGAATGACATCCCCCAGGTCCACGGGCCGCCGGCGCGGATCAGCCGGTCCCCCTCGGTCACTCGTCGCGTCGCCGCCAGGACCAGCGCCAGCGTCAGGTCGGCGGTCGCATCGTCGAGCACCCACGGCGTGTTGGTGACGACGATCCCCCGCCGCGCCGCCGCCTCGACGTCGACGTTGTCGTAGCCGACGGCGACGTTGGCGACGCAGCGCAGCTGCGGCCCCGCCGCCTCCAGCAGCTCCTCGTCGACCCGGTCGTGCAGCAGGGTCAGGATCGCATCGGCGCCGCCGGCCAGCTCGAGTAGGTCGGCACGCGGAATCGCCTCGGTGCGGTCGTCCAGCCGCAGCTCACCCGCGCCCCGCAGCACCTCCAGCGCCGGCTCGGGCAGGCGGTTCGTCACCGCGATTGTCACTAGGGACTGGCCTGCGGGTGCGAACACACCTCGACGCTATCGCGTCGCGCCCGCCAGGAAAAAAGGAGCTCCCGAGACGTCCTGATATGTGAGGGCACCTCGGGAGCCAGGAGAAATAATGAAGCTCTACCTTTGTACCGGTCAGATATCTGACGTCAAGAAACCTCGAGTACCTGTGTAGATAAGTGCCGTTTGGCACCCGGGAACCGTTGTCACCCGTGATCGGGTTTCAACACCACCAGGCAGAGGTCGTCGCGGATCGGCCGGTCGGCCCAAGCGAGGATCGCCCGTTCCACCTCGCCGACAATCACTCTCGCCCCCAGCCCGGTGAGCGGGGCGAGAAGCCCACGGAGTCCCTCCAGGCCGAGCATCTGCCTGCCCTGCCGCACGTCGGTCGCCCCGTCGGTGTAGACGACGAGCCCGTCGCTGTGCTCCAGCGGCGACTCGATGTTCTCCAGCTCCAGGCCCTCCTCGACCCCGAGCAGGAAGGTGCCGCCGTCGATCGGCAGCTCCTCCAGACCCGGCAGGCAGAGCGGCGGCGGGTGCCCGGCCCGCGCCCAGCAAACCTTGGCCTCCCCCGGGCGCAGCCGCAGGCAGACGGCGCTGACCAGCTCCTGTCCGCGCCCGGGTCGCTCGGCGAGCGCGGTGTTGGCGAGCGTCAGCAGTTCCGCCGGATCGCTGGTGTTGGCGGCGAGGGCGGCGAAGCGGGCGCGGATGAAGGTGGCGAGGCGGGCGGCGGCGGGGCCGTGGCCGACGACGTCGCCGACCACCGCGACGGTCGAGCCGTCGGGACCGTTGGTCAGCAGGTAGAAGTCGCCGGAGACGCCGAGCTCGGAAGGGACGAAGGCCGCGGCTGCGTCGAGGTCCGGGAGGTCGGGAAGTTCGGCCGGGGTCAGAGCGGCGCGGATCGCTTCGAGTTCCTCGGCCGAGTGCTCGAGCGTCCGCAGCCGGTCGGCGATCCAGGAGACCGCGACCGCGACCGCGAGGAAGAAGACACCACGGACGACCACCGCAAGGGCGAATTCGGGGCGAGGGTGGATCGCATTGGCGATGCCGAAGAGCGCGAGGGAAACGAGCGCGAGGAGAAGCCCCGTGCGTGGACCGAACCACCAGGCCGCGAGCCCGATCGGGATGCAGAAGAAGAAGGCGAAGCCGGCGGTTGACGACCCCGTCGCGACCAGGGCGATGAAGACAGCGAGCATCGCCGTGACGATGCCGACGATACGAGCAGTTCGCGAGGTTCCCCCTGGCAACTTGCGCTGAACATACATCAGCACTGCACCAGCAACACACTTAGGCCCCGCCCACCTGCACGAGGTGGACAGGGCCTGAAGAAGCGGGGGTCAGATGCGGGCGATCGACCTCGCTAGTACCACTTCCCGCGCGCGAAGCCGCCGAAGGCGATCAGCCCGATCAGGGCGATGATCAGCCCGATCCAGAAGCTCCAGACGATCATCAGGACGATCCCGATGATCACGAGGATGCCTCCCAACGAAATACCGCCGACGCCGGATCCTCTGTCTGCTCTGGTGTTCATCTGCTCCTCCGATTTGCCGTTTGCACTGGACGACTGGTGCTTTCCAATAGCTACCCGGAGATGCGCGTTCTCATGCCGGTCTTCACTCCGGTTCGGGCCGCTCCTCGCCGGGCCACGTGCCGGTGACTTTGGCGAAGGAGGTGCGGGTGCCGTGGTCGACCAGGCCTTTGACGAGGCGGAAAATCGCCCCCTCGACCACCAGCGCCGCGATCAGCTTCGGCCAAGCGAATTCGCGGTGTTCGGGCTTCGGCGGCTCCTCTTCGTCGATCAGACCCCAAACCTGTTCGAAGATCTTCTTGCCGACCAAGCCGGCGATCAGCCCGAGGACGATGCTGATCGGGGTGAAGATGAGCTTCATTTTTGGGCGCCCTCGCTGCCTGAGCTCGAGCCTGAGCCGGAGCCTTTGCCAGCCATCGCCGCGGCCGCGGCTGCGCCGGCGAGGCCGACTGCGGCGATCCGTTTCGGCCAGTGGCGCTTCGGGTGGGTGCGCCCGGAGGCGAGCGCGCGGGCTCCCTCGCGCAGGCTTTCGGCGCCGCGCTGCAGGTTCTTGCGGGCGTAGTCGTTCTCGGCCAGTCCGACAACCAGCGGCACAGCCCGCGACGCCGTCTTCTTCATCCTCTTCGTCCCTCGCATTACCTTCGCCCCTTCCTTGGTTGCCTCTAGGTGGTCTTCTGGTCCTTCGGCTCATCCCGCGGTTCCAGCTGGATCTCCTTCTCCGCCCGGGGGTGACCTTCCTTGATCTCCTCGCTGCGCTCGCGCTCGGCATTCATCTGATGGCCGAAGAGGATCGCCAGGTTGGTGATCCAGAACCAGAGCAGGAGGACGACGAGCCCGGCGAGGGTGCCGTAGGTCTTGTCGTAGGAGCTGAAGTTGGAGACGTAGAAGGCGAAGAGCGCCGAGGCGATGGCCCAGACGACGATCGAGAGAATCGCCCCGGGGGTGACCCACTTGAAGCCGCGCAGCTTCACGTTCGGGGTCGTGTAGTAGAGGACGTCGACCATGAGGATGAAGATCGCCGCCATCACCGGCCACTTGGCGATGTTCCAGACGTCGACGGCGGTGCTGCTGAGGCCGATCGGCTTGGCGACCGCTTCGACCACCGGGCCGGTGAGGACGAGGCCGACGGCGAGCAGCGCCATCATGATGATCATCGCCAGAGTGACCGCGATCTGCAGCGGCCGCAGCTTCCAGAACGGGCGCCCCTCGGGAGTCTCGTAGATGATGTTGGAGGCGCGGGTGAAGGCGCCGACGTAGCCCGAGGCCGACCAGAGCGCGGCGGCGAGGCCGAAGACGAAGGCGAAGCCGGCGGCGCTCTGGTTTTCGGTGATCGATTTGATCGGGCCTTCGAAGGTTTCGGCGCCGGATTCGGGACCGATTTCGGTGATGATTTCGGTCAGCTTCGAGGTGGTGGTCTGGGGGTCGCCGAAGATCCCGAGCAGCGAGACCATCGCGATCAGGGCCGGGAACAGCGAGAGCAGCCCGTAGTAAGTGAGCGCGGCGGCCCAGTCGCTGAGGTTGTCCTCCTGGAACTCGGTCAGCGTCCGCTTTAGCGTCGCCCCGAGGCTGGCCTTCGACTCGGCGCCCTCGGGTGCGTAGTCGGCGCGGACGGGGTCGACGTTCTCGTGCCCGTTGCGCTCGCGCGTCTCGTCCCGATCCCCGACGGAATTTCTCTCCATGGGCCTCTTTTGCCCGTTGGAGCGAGGTTCCTAACTAGAGGTCGGGGAGTTCTTGCTCTTCGCTAAGCAGAGGCGCGAACAGGTCACCTTTGGCGGCCACTCGCTCGAGCACGTCGGCGTGGTCGAAGACCAGGGCCCCCGCCTTGCCTGATTCCAGCGCTGCGGTTACCTCGTCCCACTCCAGCGGCGTCGAGACCGTCGGCCGCTCTTTTGCCCGCAGCGAGTAGACGCAGACCGTCGTCTTGTGCTGGTCGTTCTGGCTCCAGTCGATCAGCACTTTGCCCGGTCGTTTGGCCTTCGACATCTGCGAGACCACGCGGTCTCCGAATCGCTTCTCCAGCGTCTCGGCAACCGCTTTCGCGAACGGCTTGGTGTCCTCGTAGGTGACCTCGCCGTTGAGGGGCACATAGAGCTGCATCCCTTTCGAACCCGAGGTCTTCGGGTAGCAGTTGAGTCCGAGCTGTTCGAAGAGGCCGCGCAGCCATACCGCCACCTGGCAGCAATCGATGATGTCCGCGGGGGCGCCGGGGTCGAGGTCGAAGACCATCGAGGTCGGGCGCTCAATCGCCGCGGCTTTGGCGAGCGAGGTATGCAGCTCGATGTCAGCGAGGTTCGCCAGCCAGACCAGCGTCGCCACGTCTTCGACCACGCAGTAGTCGATCTCGCCCTTGTGGCGGTCGCTGTAGATGGAGGCGGTGGTCACCCAGTCGGGCCGGTGGCTGGGGCAGCGCTTCTCGTAGAAGTGTTTGCCCTCGACGCCTTCGGGATAGCGCTTCAGGGTCAGCGGCCGGCCGCGCAGGTGCGGCAGCAGGACCTCGCCGATCCGGGCGTACCAGTCGATCAGCTCGCCCTTGGTGAAGCCGGCCTGCGGGTAGAGGACCTTGTCGAGGTTGGAGAGCTCGAGCTCATGGCCTTCGACCGTGACCGCGGCTTTGTTGCGGGGGCGTTTGACCGCGCCGGCGGTCACCGATTCCCCCTGCGGGTCGGTTGCCTGCTCCAGCACCACCTCGTCGGCGGCCTTGTCCTCCCGCATCCCTTTATAAGCGGCGTGGCGCAGCTGTTTCTCGCCGGTCATCTCCCGGAACTCGACCTCGGCGACCAGGCGCGGCTCGACGAATTGGGCGCCTTTCGGCGGTTTCGGGCCGGCGCCGAACGGGCTCGTCCTGCGCTCGAGCGGCGCCAGGCGGGCGGCGATCGCGGTCAGGTCGGCGGCTTTGAAGCCGGTCCCGACTTTCCCCGCGAAGCGAAGGACCGGCTTGCCGCCCTCCTCTTCGAAGTAGCCGACCAGCAGCGCGCCGAGGTGTTCCTTGCGCCGGCCTTCGCCCGGGGTCCAGCCGCCGATCACCATCTCCTGGCGGCTGACGTTTTTCACCTTCAGCCAAGAGCCATTGCGCTTGCCGGGGCAGTAGAGCGAGTCGACCCGCTTCAGCATCACGCCCTCGAGCCCCTGCTCCTTGCTCGCCGCCAGCAGCTCCTCGGCATGGCCGATCGCGTAGCTCGGCGTCTGCCAGGCGTCGCCTTTCAGCTCCAGCCCCTCCAGCAGCTCGCGCCGCCGGGTGTACGGCTCGGCGGTCAGGTCTTGGCCGTCGAGGTAAAGGAGGTCGAAGATGACGTAGACGACCGGGTGCGTTTTCAGCCGCCGCCGGATCACGTTCTCGTCGGTGTTGTGGATCCGCTGCTGCATCCGCTCGAAGCTCGGCCTGCCGTTCTCGTCGAAGGCGACGATCTCCCCGTCCAGCACCGCGTCGTGCGCCCCCAGCGCCCGCGAGATCCGCCGCACCTCCGGGTACTGGACGCTGACGTCGTTGAGGTTGCGGGTCTGCAACTGCACCCGCCCCGGCTGGCAGTAGGCGAGAGCCCGAATCCCGTCCCACTTCACCTCGACCGCCCACTTGCCGTCGTCGCGCGGAAGCTGCGAGAGCTTCGCCAGCATCGGCACCACGTTCTCGGGGAAGGGATCGCGCTCTCGCGCAGGCGGATCGATCCTGTGGATCATCCAGTCCTTCTCGCTCTTCCCGGCCCGAAACAACGCATACCGCCCCCGCAGACGCTCCCCGTGGAAGTCGACCACGACTTTCCCCTTCTCCCACTTCTCCAGCTCATAAGTGCCGGAATCCCAAACCACCATCGTCCCGGCCCCGTACTCCCCCTTCGGGATCTCCCCCTCCCAGCTCAGGTACTCGAGCGGATGGTCCTCCGTATGCACCGCCTTCCGATTCTCATCCGGCGTCTCCGGAATCCCATTAGGAATCGCCCAAGAAGCAGCCACCCCCTCGTGCTCGAGCCGCAGGTCCCAGTGCAGCCGCCGGGCGCTGTGTTCCTGCACGACGAACCGCGGCTCGCCCTTCCTGCCCCGCCGTTTCTTCGGCGCCGGCTCGGAGGTCTTACCGAAGTCCCGCTTACGCGAGTAGTCGCCGAGCTCATCGTCCAGCCGCACACGCGACTTTTACCCGATCGGGGCTACGGCAGGGCCGGCCCAGATTCTGATCTGAGGCCGGCCCCTCCGGTCGCACTCCCTATTCGGCTGCCGTCACGGCCCAGGTGCCCATCGCCAGAGCGGTTTCGTCTTCGATGGTCCATTCTCCCCGGAACCCGATACTCGGAGAACCGGTGGCTCGCTCCGATGGGGGTCCAGTGGTCCCTAGGATGACATCTGCGTACATGCAGAACCAGCCTGGTTCGGCTTTGGGGATTTCCTTGTCTCCTGGACAGTGTTCGTTTTCTCCAGCCTGCGTGGTGCTGGGAACCCATTCGAACGTAGGGGCCGGTTCAACGCGCAACGGGAAGGTGATCGACATGATCCCGAGCCCAAAGGCGTTTTGATTAGCTTGGAAGTCCCACAACCCCTTCATGGTCTTTCCCGCGGGGAGTTTGGTTTCCGTGGGACCCGGGTTCCCCTGGACGCCCTGAGGTCCTTCCGGACCTTCGGGCCCATGTGCACCGGCATCGCCCTTCGGACCTGGATCGCCCTTCGGACCCTGAGCGCCAGCCGGTCCCTGCGGGCCCATGGCTCCTTTCAGTTTCTTCTGAACCTTCGGTGAGATCTGGCTCAGCTTCGTGATGATCACGCCCTTTGCCAGTGCGGCTCCGCTGAACGCGGCTATCAAGGCGACTACCGCGATGATCAAGCCGGCGGTGCCTAGCTTGTCGTGAATCCTCGAGAACATCTACTCCCTCCCTTTTAACTGTTACTTGTAAGCGCAAACCACCCCTAGGGGAGGACTACGCAATCATTGAACCCGTACTTCTTGCCGAGCTTTATCGTTTGAGCGAAGGGGTTGTCTGCTTCCGACAACATGCTCAGGGGTTCTTCCTTCGCTGCAGCAAGGTCAGTGTCGAACTGGTCAAGGTAGGCGACCAACTCCGCCCGGTCCTGCGCCGGCGTACCAAGAGCTCTCAGCTGGCGGATTTGTTTTTCCAGGGGCGGTATGCCGGCAGGCTCGGCGTAGTCTTGTTCTTCGGCCCGTGGGTGCTTTTTGATGTAAGCAACTGCCAGTTCGCCCTGTTCTCTCGACGCTTGTTCGCAAACGATGTCCGCCTTTTTCAAGAACTCCTTCTTCGAAATGGTCGGCTCGGCCGAGCTACTGCTGCCACATCCCGTTGAGCCGAGTAACACTGCCGCAATCGAGACGGCGATCAGCGCTGCTAGGTGTTTTCCGGTCATTGCAAGTCTCTTTCCTTAGTGTCCGCAGCCGCCGCTCGCGAGCTTGGGCCACAGAGCCGCCGCCCGCCCGTTCTGCGCCCGCATCTGAACCGTCGCTCGATGAGAGCCGCGACAGATGTCAGTCGAGTTGGTGAGCAGGCCCTTCTTGCCGCCCCGCATCTGCAGGACGAACTTGGTCACCGGGGCGTCTGGGACCGATTCAAAGGTGGTGCGGATGCCGCCGTTCTTAGAGTCGATCCGCCCCACCAGGTCGATCTCCAGTTCTCCGCCCAGTTTCGCCACCAGGTCTGGCAGCGGGTGATTCGAGCTACGCAGGTAGACCGGTCCTGAGAGCGGTTTGTCGAGCAGCGGCGTGATCGCCTTGGCCTTGCCGTAGACGGACTTCTTCGGGC
>Ga0247768_1000052_pt1 | contig 47683 bp, 40 predicted proteins | sample UWRJL016104C6_FD_179944 | JGI IMG/M metagenome (GOLD analysis project Ga0247768, IMG submission 179944) | Plant litter microbial communities from Arlington Agricultural Research Station in Wisconsin, United States - UWRJ-L016-104C-6 | ecosystem: Environmental > Terrestrial > Plant litter >... | reverse complement strand
CCGCTTCTGCCACGCCCTGCTCGAGCACGGCGTCTACCCGCCGCCGGCCCAGTACGAGGCCTGGTTCGTCTCCCTCGCCCACGACGAGGCGACGATCGACCAGACGCTGGAGGCTGCCGCCGAAGCCCTCGAAGAGGCCCTCGCCTAAGGCGTGGTTCCTTTTGCACCCATGACGTTAAAAAGGAACCACGCGATTGAGGGAAGCCCCCTGCAGGCGCTGGCGGATCAACTGCGCGCCGAGGACACGCCGATCGCGCCGCATGTGATCGACCCGGCAGAGTCTTCGCAGCTGGGCGAGCTGGCGGGCGGCGGCGAATACGCGCTGGTCATCGAGGCGGTCCGCGAGGGCTACCTCCTCCACTACGAGCAGCCCCGCCTGCTTGCCGGCCACGACTCCGACCTTGCCCTGCTAGCCGGCGACTATCTCTACGCCCTCGGCCTCGACCGCCTCGCCGCCCTCGGCGACACCCGCGCCGTAGCCGTCCTCTCCGACCTGATCAGCGACTGCGCCCGGCTCCAGGCCGAAGGGGAAACCGCGCCGATCGAGAACCTCTGGCGCGGGGCGGCAGAGGAGATCGGCTCAGGTTCCGAGAACCAGGCTGAGTGTGATGCAAGTCACAGCCCCTAATCAATATGCTTCTAAGCCCTACGCGGAACGACTTTGGCTGACGACGGGAAACAGGTAAACGGGGTTCAAGAGCCCCCCATGCAGGAGCGGGCCAAGCCCGACCCGCCCGGCTATTTCGAGGGCGAGTCGATGACGCGCCGCCGCGCCTTCACGGTCGGCGCCCAGGCACTCGGCGGGCTCGCCGGCGCCGGGATCATCCTGCCGGCCGTCGGCTTCGCGGTCGCCCCGATTTTCCACCGCGGCAAGGAGCGCTGGGAGGCCGTCGGCCCCGTCTCCGATTTCGTCGAAGACACCTACCGCCAGGTCGTCTTCACCGAAACCGAGGGGATCGGCGACGCCGGCAAGACCACCGCCTACGTCCGCAAAAGCTCAGAGGAACTGGGCGAAGAATCGGGCAAGTTTGTCGCTGTGTCCAACCGCTGCGCACACCTCGGCTGCCCGGTCCGCTTCGTCGAGGCCGCCGGCAACTTCATCTGCCCGTGCCACGGCGGCGTCTACGACTTCCAGGGCAAGCGGATCGGCGGCCCGCCGGTGCGCCCGCTCGACCAGTTCCAGACCCGCGTCCGCAAGGGCCAGGTCGAGCTCGGTCCCCGCTACAGCGTCACCAACCAGCTCGAACCGGTCCGCGCCCGCGACCCCGGGGAGTTCACCGGCGGAATCTGGGAATACCTCTACCCGCCGCGGCCCTCAACCTTCCCCGCGCCCTGATGCCGAGCTTCCCGAAACCCAAGATTCCGGACTCAATCGTCCCGCCGCCGCTGCGCAAACCGGGCAAGCCCGGCGCCGCCGGCACCCGCAAGGGACAGGCCCCCAGCGATCTGAAGACCGCTCCGCCAGAGCGCCAAAGCGCCGGCGACAAACTGCTCGAGCGCGGCAAAGACGCCCCGATCGACGCCCTCGGCTGGGTCGACCAGCGGATGGCCGCCAGCGGCTTCCTCACCGGGATGCTCTACCGCAAGGTGCCGAAGGGGACCAACTGGTTCTACACGCTCGGCTCGGCCACCCTTTTCGCCTTTGTCGTCCAGGCGGTCACCGGCGTCTTCCTGGCGATGTACTACACGCCGTCGGCAACCCAGGCCTACGCCTCGATCGCCCACATCAACAACGACGTCCCGCTCGGCCAGTTCGTCCACGGCATGCACAAGTGGGGCGCCAGCGTGATGGTGATCCTGATCTTCCTCCACATGGGGCGGACCTTCTTCTTCGGCGCCTACAAGTACCCGCGCGAGCTCAACTGGGTGATTGGCGTCGTCCTCCTGATCCTGACGATGACGATGGCCTTCACCGGCTACCTGCTGCCGTTCGACCAGCGCTCCTTCTGGGCCTCGATCGTCGGCATCAACATCAACGGCACCGGCCCGGTGATGGGCCCGTACCTGAGCGACTTCCTCCGCGCTGGACCCGAGCTCGGCGCGACCACGCTCGCCCGCTTCTACGCGATCCACATGCTGCTGGTGCCCGGAGCGATCATCGCCCTGATCGGCGCCCACATGTACTTGGTCGTCAAGCTCGGCACCACGGCGCCGCCGTGGATCAAAGCCGAGCGGCCGAAAGGCGCCTCGCCGCTGGCCCAGCTCGACGCCGGCGCCAACGGCAACGGCAACGGCCGCGTCAACGGCAACCGGGTCGACGGTGCTCCCGCCTCCGGCGAGGGCACTAACGGAGCCGCCTCGTGAAGCCGCAGGACAAGCAGTCCTACCTTGAGGGTTACGAGCTTCTGAAGAAGAAGGGGAAGCCGTTCTTCCCCTACGCGGTGATGAAGGACTCGGTGATGGCCTGCATCGTCGTCGCCGTGATCATCGCGATGTCGCTGATCCTCGGCGCCGAGCAGGGGCCGAAGGCCGACCCGACCACCACCACCTACGTGCCGCGCCCCGAGTGGTACTTCTTCTTCCTCTTCGAGCTCCTGCGCGTGATCAAGCCGCCGGAGCTGGTCCCGATCGCGACGATCGGCATCCCGACCATCTGCATGGTCCTGCTCCTGCTGCTGCCGTTCTATGACCGCGGCCCCGAGCGCCGCCCCGAGCGCCGCCCGATCGCCACCACCGCCGGCTGCCTGACGATCATCGCGATGGGTTACCTGACCTACCTCGGCGCCACCGGCGGCTCGCCGACCGAGATCGACATGAAGGTGCCTCCTCAATACGAGAAAGGCAAGGAGGTTGTGGCGGGATCCGGCTGCTTGGCCTGCCACAAGCTGGGCGAGAACGGCAACAACGGTCCCGGCCCCGAACTGACCCATATCGCCGCCCGGATCCCGCGGGCTGCCATTGTTCGATCGGTCGAAATCGGCCCGGGCATCATGCCCTCCTTCCGCGAACTGCCGCCGAAGAAGATCGAACAGCTGGCCGACTTCCTCTCGTCCCTGGACTAGACAGGCGGCCAGGGACGGGCGCTCGACCCGAATCCCATGGACACGATCAACGACAACCGTCACTCGCCGGACTTCGCCGGCCAGGTCAACCGCATGTTCGACCGGGTCGCCGGGCGCTACGACGCGCTCAATTCGCTGATGACCGCGGGGCTGCACCACCGCTGGCGCGAGCGGGCGGCGGCGCAGACGCAGCTGCAGCCCGGCGACTCCGCGCTTGACGTCTGCTGCGGCACCGGCGACCTCGCCCTGGAGCTGTCGACCCTGACGACCCCCGGCGGCCATGTTGTCGGCTGCGACTTTTCCGAGCCGATGCTCGATTTGGCGCGGGAGAAGGCGGTCGAGCGCGGTGCCGATGGCGTCCGTTTCGAATGGGCCGACGCGCTCGAGCTGCCTTACGACAGCGAGCGCTTCGACGCGGTCACCGTCGGCTTCGGGGTCCGCAACCTTGCCGACCTCGACCGCGGCCTGCGGGAGATGGCGCGGGTGCTGAAGCCCGGGGGCCGCCTCGTCATCCTCGAGATCACCCAGCCCGCCCGGCCGCCGCTCTCGGTCTTCTTCTCGCTCTGGTTCGACCGCATCGTGCCGCTGCTCGGCGCCTTTTCCAGCAACCCCGAGGCCTACGCCTACCTGCCCGAGTCGGTGCGGAGCTTCCCCAGCCCCCGCGGCCTGGCCGAGAAGATGGACGGCGCCGGCTTCACGGGGATCCGCTACACGGTGCTCGCCGGCGGGATCATCGCGATCCATAGCGGCACCAGAGCGTGACGTGTCGCTTTAGTGGCCATAGAGGCCACAAAGGCGACAGGAGGTTCCGATGACTCGACCTTCTTCCGTTCCACCACCCGTCACGGCGGTCCTCGACGCCTCCAGCCGCTGGCTGCCGGCCCGGCTCGGCGAGGTCGAGGAGCTGCTGCGGGCGGCGGTTGCCGGCCACGGCGAGACCTTGGGCGAGGACGCGGCAGCGACTCTGGAGGCGGGCGGCAAGCGGCTGCGGCCGATGCTGGTCCTGCTCTGCGCCGGTCCGGACGGGGGGGAGGAGGCGGTGCGCGCGGGCGCCGCGATCGAGCTCGTCCACATGGCGACGCTGGTTCACGACGACGTTCTCGACGACGCGCCGTTGCGGCGCGGGCTGCCGACGGTCGCCGCCACCTCGGGCCGCGACCGCGCCGTCGCCACTGGCGACCTGCTCTTCTCCCGCGCCTTCGGGCTGCTTGGCGAGGCTGGGGACGCTCGCTCGGTGGCTCTGCTCGCTGACGCCTCCGTCGCCCTGGCACGCGGTGAGCTTGCGCAGCGGCGCGACGCCTTCGATATCGCGGTGAGCGAGGAGCGCTACCTCGAGCGCTGCCGGCTGAAGACCGCGCGCCTCTTCGAGGGCGCCTGCCTGCTCGGCCGCGACGAGCCGCAGCTGCGTGAGTTTGGCGCTGGGATCGGGCTCGCCTTCCAGCTGCTCGACGATGTCCTCGACGTCAGCGGCCCGCCGGAGCGGACCGGCAAGGCGCGCGGCACCGACCTCCTCGACGGCACGATCACCCTGCCGCTGATCGAGGCGGCGAAGAGCGACCCGAGCATTCGCGAGCTCGACCTGCAGGCCCTCGACGCCGCGCAGGCGGAGGCGGTCTGCGAGCGAATCGAAGCCACTGGCGCCCTGGAGCGGGTCCGCGCCCGCGCCCTTCAACTCGTCGCCGACGCCAAGAACGCGCTTGAGCGCAGCACATTCGAGGCCGAACAGCGCCAGCTCCTGAGCCTCGTCGCCGACGGCGTCGTCCAGCGCTACAGCTAAGTCCGCGAAGTCGCCTTAGGTGACGAGGTGGATCCTAGGCCGGCCCCAGCTAGGGGCCGGCCGACTGATCACTGCTCTTGGTCCGTCGGCCGGACCAATACCTCGTTGACGGCGACGTGGGGAGGCCGCGTCACCACGAACTCGATCGCGTCGGCGATGTCCTCGGCCTCCAGCCTCTTCATGTCGCTGAACCTGCTCTTGATCTGCTCCTGCACCTCGGGCCGGTTGTGGCTGGTCAGCTCGGTGGCCACTGCTCCGGGCTCGACCAGGGAGACTCGGACGTGCTGGCGGGTCACCTCCTGGCGCAGCGACTCGCTGAAGGCGCCGACGCCGAACTTGGTCGCGTTATAGACGCCGCTGTTGCGGCGGGCGATCCGGCCGGCGACCGAGGAGATGTTGACGATGTCGGCGACGCCACGGTCGCCCCCGGCAGCCTCGAGTAGGTGGGGGACGGCGGCCTTGGTCATGTACATCAGCCCCAGCAGGTTGACCTCGACCATCTGCTGCCATTCCTCAACCGGGGCCTCGAGCATCGGCCCGAGCAGCATCACGCCGGCGTTGTTGACTAGGACGTCAAGGCGTCCCAGCTCCTCGACGGTGCGGGCGACCGCCGCCTCGGCGGCCTCGCGGTTGCTGACGTCCAGCTCGACCGGAAGCGCGGTACCGCCAGAGCCGGCGATCTCCTCGCCCAGCTGCTCGAGCCGGTCGGTCCGCCGCGCGGCCATCGCCACGGTGGCGCCGCGGCCCGCCAGCATCCGGGCGGTTGCCTCGCCGATGCCGCTGGAGGCACCGGTGACTAAGGCAACGGCGCCGTTCAGGTCTCTGTTTTCCATCCCCGGGCTATACCCGGAACTGGTCCGCACTATCGGCCCGCGCCTCAAGGCGATCTAAAAACTGCGGCCGGCCTGATCCGGCAGCGCCCCGGCACCGTTACCATGGACTAGATGCCAGGAAACATCGGACTTCCAGAGATCGCGATCGTCCTCGTCATCGCCCTGTTGGTCTTCGGACCCAAACGTCTGCCGGAGCTCGGGCGCAGCCTCGGCAACGGCATCCGCGAGTTCAAAGGCTCGATCAGCGGCGAGCACAAACACGATGAGGACGACGACAAGCCCCGGCTCGAGGGTGAGTCGGCGAAGGTCCACGGGGACCCCGCTGAGGCGGAGATCGTCCGCGACAAGTCGAGCTGAGGCGACGCGAGGATGCCTCCTCGCGTCAAGGCGGTCTCGCACGAAGACCGCCTAACCCTCGTCGAGCACCTCGATGAGCTGCGCTCGCGGCTGATCGTCTGCATCGTCGTCTTCGGCGTCGCTCTGGCCCTCTGCTTTTGGCAAAACCACCTGCTGCTGGAAATCGCCCAGGGCCCGCTCCCCGGCAACCACGACCGCCTGATCACCTTCGGGGTGACCGAGCCCTTTACGACCACGCTGACCGTCTCCGCCTACGGAGCGGTGGTGCTCTCGCTGCCGATCGTCCTCTGGCAGCTCTACGCCTACATCCTCCCGGCCTTCAGCGCGGCGGAGAAAAAGACCGTATTGCCGATGCTTTTGCTGTTCCCTCTGCTCTTCCTCGCCGGGATCGCCTTCGCCTACTTCGTCGTCATGCCCGCCGCCGTCCACTTCCTCCTCAACTTCAACGACGACCAGTTCAACGTCCAGATCCGGGCCCGCGACTACTACAGCTTCTTCTCGATGACCGAGATCGCCTGCGGTCTGATCTTCCAGCTGCCGCTGGCGATCATCGCTGTCACCCGGCTCGGAATCGTCAAGGTCGAGCAGCTGAGCCAGAACCGGCGCTACGCCTACCTGGTGATCGCGATCGTCGCCGCCGCGCTCCCCGGCGTCGACCCGGTGACGATGCTCATTGAGATGGTTCCGCTGCTTGTTCTGTATGAGTTGAGTATCGTCCTCGCACGGGTGCTGGGCAGACCGCGCGAAGGAAGCGGCATGGCCACGCCCTCACCGCAGGAGTAGCAACGCCGAGAGGGAGAGGGATGGCGCAGGACGAGCACAGAATGCTTTTCGACCTCCAGAGGGGGCGGCGAAAGACTGCCGTCAAGGTCGTCTATGCAGTCCTCGCCGTGCTGATGGGCGCGAGCCTCTTCCTTGTCGTCGGCCCGGTCAACCTCGGAGAAATCTTCAACAGCAACTCCAGCAGCGGCGGCAACGTGGCCCAGCCCTACGAAGAACAGGCCGAACGGCTGGAAATGAAACTGAAGAAAGACCCAGAAAACCCCCAGCTGCTGCAGGCGCTGGCGAGGGCCCAGGTGACCGCCGGCAACAGCCTGCTCTCGCTCGAACCCGACGAAGAAGATCTAAACAACGCCCTGCAGCAGTACCGCCTGGCGAGCTCCTCGTGGGCTGAATACGTCGACCTGACCGACGAACCGAGCGCCGGCACCGCCCAGCTGATCGCCCCGGCGCTGCTCTCGCTGGCCGAACGCTCGCGCACCTACGGTGAAGCGCAGCGGAACATCGAAGCGGCGACCGATGCGCAGCAGGTCGTCGCCAAGCAGCGGCCGACGCTGAACTCGTTCAGCACGCTGGCGCTCTACACCTACTTCACCGGCGATTACAAAGCCGCCGAAGCCGCGCAGGCGCAAGCCGCGAAGCTGACTCGCGCCAAATACGAACGCGAACAGCTCGACAAACAGATGGAAGAAGTGAAGAAAAACGCGGAAAAATTCCAGACCGAACGCAAGAAAGTGGAAGCGGCTGAAAAGGCGGCGGCGAAGGGCAACAAGGGCAACCCGGAAGCCCTGCAGTCGCCGACGAACCCGCTCGGCGGCAGCTTCGGGGCCGGCTCGACCCTCGGCGAATAGCCGCCGCGGCTGGCCCCACCGGAGCGGCCGACCTTCCTATACTTGCCCGTCCCCGGGCCGTTAGCTCAGTTGGTAGAGCAGGAGACTCTTAATCTCAAGGTCGTTGGTTCGAGCCCAACACGGCCCACTCACCCCGCCTCTCGCTACTTGTCGGCGCAGTACTTTTCGACCGCCCCGGAGATCACGGTGCCGTCGGCGAAGAGGAAGTGGCCGTGGGTCTGGAGGATGTTGTCGCTGCAGCGGGCGGAGACGTAGCTGCGCTGCCGGCCCTTGTAGCGGTAGCGGCGGCCGATCTTGACGTCGATGTGGGTGAGCGCGCCGAAGCCCTGGGCCAGCGGCGGTAATTCGAGTCGGGCCCGGTAGCGGAAGCCACCGTGAAGGCGTTCGATCGGGACGAGGATCGCGTACGTTTCCGGCGCCGGGAGATAGGTGCGAGCGTGGAGGACGACGCTTGGACCGGTGGCAAGGGCGGGCCCGTTGAAGATCGTCAACGCCGCCCGCTCGGTCAACGAGCCGAGGGGGGAGGCGATGCCAGCGCCGATGTGGCCGGTGCCGACGATCGCCCCGCGGCAGGTCTGGCGCGCCTCCGCGGTCCCCTGCTGGGCGACCGATTCAGGCGTGCAAGTCGGCAGCCCGGCGACGCTCAGGCGCCCGTCGCGATCGAAGTCGATCAGCGCCTGCAGCAGCTGCGGTGGCCCGCCTCCACGGCGGGCGGCGAGGTCAATGTGTCCCTCGAACTGGATTGGGGCGAAGCGGCGTTTCGGCAGGGTCTGTGGCTGGAAGCCGGCGTCGGCGCGGAGGACGATGTCGTTGACTTCGACCAGGGCTTCATCGCCTGACGCCGGGGCGGCGGCAATCGCCGCGATCACCAGTGCGAGGACGAGCGCCCGGGCTACCTTGGCAGGTGACATGGCGAGGTGAGGAGCACCGGGAAGTAGTCGCCGTTGGTGAACTTGGCACTGCCTTGTACTTGCAGGCGGCCGCCGACGCAGTGGGCGTTGATGTAGCCGACTTCGCGGCCGCCGCGCATGCGGACGGCGCCGATCTTCGCTTCGGCCAGGGTGGCGGCGCCGTAGCCGCCGGCGATTTCCGGCAGCTGGACTTCAGCTCGGAAGCCGTAGCGACCCTTCGCCACCCGTTCGATCGTGATCGGGACCAGCAGCGCCTGTGGGGTCGGCACCGTCTCGTAACCGTGGGCGATCAAGGTCGGGCGGCCGTGGTCGGGAGGGCCGTTGAAGAAGGAGAGGGGGGAGGTGATCGTGAACGGCGCCCGGCCCGGCATCGTCACCCGCGCCTTGCCGGTCCCCTTGCCAACCAGCGCGCCGGCGCAGCGCTTGCGGGCGACCGACGGAGTCGTCCCCTCGAGCTTGGCGGTGGTGCAGGTCGGTAGACCCTTCGTGTCGATGGTGCCGTTGCGGTCGAGCTGGAAGAGCAGCGTCTGCAAGGTCGGCGGCGTCGAGCCATCCATCGTGGCAACCCGGGTGATACTGCTGAGGAAGACCGGGCGGTTGCCGTGAGCCGGCAGCTCCCGCGGCTTCAGGGTAGCCGTGGCGCTGACCTTGACCGGCCCGATTTCAGCGGTGATCGCGTAGGCGCTCGCGCAGATGCCGACCGCCAGTACGGCGGCGAATGCGGCGATCTTGCGCGTGCGTCCTCTCAGCTCACTTCCCCTTGCAGCGTTTAAACACGGAACCCTGCAGGAAGGTGCCGTCTTTGAATTTGAACTGTCCTTTGGCCTGCAGGCGCCCGTCGGGGCAGCCGGCGTTCGCGTAGCTCAGGGTCTTGCCCTTGTATTTCCATTCGCGGCCGACGCTGAGGCGGGCGTAGAGCGGGATTCCGTAGCCACCGGCGATCTTGGGAATTTTGGCGACGGTCTTGAAGCCGTAGCGGCCGTCGTGCACCTTCTGGATCTCGATCGGGACGACAAAGGTGGTCGGGCCCGGGACCGTCAGATGCGCGTGGGCGAGGACGACCGGGTTGCCGTGTTTGGGCTTGGCGTTGAAGAGGGTGATCGGCGAGGAGGCGGGGATCGGGCCCTGTTCTGGGAAGTCGACGACGGCCTTGCCGAAGCCCGTGCCGATGATCGCGCCAGGGCAGAGCTTGCGCGCTTGGGCGGTGGTCGTCGCCGCTAGTTTGCCGGGCGTGCAGGTGGGCAGGCCGCGGGTCTCGACCTTGCCGTTCTTGTCGAACCAGATCGTCACCGTTTCCAGCACCGGCGGCGGCGAGCCGTCTTCGCTTTCGATTTTCCCGAAGCCGTGCAGCTTGATCGGGGCGAAGCCCTTTTTCGGCAGCGTCGTCGGCGTGAATCCGCCATCAGTGGTAATCACGAGGTTCGAGGCGTGCAAGACGATCGCCGCCGCCGAAGCGGCCGCGACAAGCAGGATCACCCCCGCTAGTACAGGCACCCTTAACAGAGTCTTCCGCACAAATTCCTCCCTCCCGTTGACCTGACCGCCAAACTACCAGCCGTGGGAAGGAGGATCGGCAGGAGGCGTGTGAAGTCTCCGAGAAGGCCAGCGGGGCATGACCAGCCCTTGCTGCTCCGCCACCCCAAGACCGTGCTCGCGATTGCCGGGGTAATCCTGATCGTTCTCGGGGTGATCGGGACTGGGACCGAGAGCCGGCTCGACCCGTCCACCATCGACGTCCCCGGGACGAAGTCGCTGGAAGGCGACGAACTTCTCCGCGATCACTTCGGGCCTTCGGCCCCCTTCGCGATCCTGCTGCAAGGGCCGCCGGCGGCGGTCGACCGGCAGGGACCGGAAATGATCCGCGCCCTGCGCCGCGACCCGCGGGTGACGACGCTCTCGCCGTGGGACACCGGCTCGGTCGGGCGGCTGCGCCCCACCCCCAACCGCGCCCTCGTCCTCGCCGACTTCCACGTCGACACCCGCACCGCCGTCAACGACACGGTGCCGCACCTGAAGAAGGTCCTCGACCAGACGATCCACGCGCCGGTCAGCGCGACCCAGACCGGATACGCGAGCCTCTCGCGCGCGCTCCAGGACGAAAACATCGACGCGACCAGGCGGGCGGAGCTGCTCGCCCTCCCGTTCCTGCTGATCATCCTCCTGCTGGTTTTCCGCTCGCCGATCGCGGCGGTGATCCCGCTGGCCTTTGGCGCGATCACGGTGGTTGCCTCGCGCGGCATCCTCTACTTCTTCACCGGCTGGTTCGAGATCGATGCCTTCGCCGTCACCGTCTGCTCGATGATGGGCCTGGCGCTGGGGGTGGACTACTCGCTGCTGTTGGTCTCGCGCTTCCGCGAGGAGCTGGCGGCGGGAACAGAGCCGCGCGAGGCGGCGCGGCTGACCCGCCTGCACGCCGGCCGCACGGTGATGTTCGCCGGCAGCACCCTGCTGCTCTCGATGATCGTCTCGCTGTTCCTGCTGCCCGGGGCTCTGCTTGCCTCGCTGGCGGGGACCGTCTGCATGGTGGTGATCCTCAGCGTCACCGTCGCCACCGCCTGCGGCCCGGCGATCCTGATCCTGGTCGGGCCGCGGGTCAACATCTGGCGGATCGGCGGCCCGCCGAAGGGGGGCCGCTCGCGACTGATGCTCTTCGTCAGCGCAGCCCTGCGCAAACCGGGGCTGGCTGCGGTCGTCATCGGGCTCCTGCTGCTGGTCCTGGCCGGGCCGGCGGTGGGGTTGGAAACCGGGCCGCCGAGCCCCGAACAGCTCCCGGCCGACAACCCGGCGCGCCAAGAAGCCGAACTCGTCGACAGCTCGGTCGGGCAGGGGTTCGACGCGCCCTTCCAGGTCGTCGCGGTCTCGAGGGAAGGGCCGATCACCGGCGCCAAGAACCTCGCCGCGATCAATGAATTCCAACACAAGCTGGCGGAGACCCCGGGAGTGCAGGCGGTGATCGGCCCGCAGCGGGCGACGAAGCGGGTCGAACCCCTGCAGGAACTCGGCAACGCCGTCCTCTCCTCGAAAGGCAACTACGGGCCGGTCAAGCAGCTCGGCAGGCTCGGGCGCAGCCTCGCGGTCGCCGCCGGCGGGGTCGGCCAGCTGCGGGAAGGGATCACCGAAGCGAGCAACGGCGCCGGGCTGCTGGCAACGGGGGCGGGTCGGGCCGGCGACGGCGCGCAGCTGATCGCCAATGGGTTGAGCCGGGCGACGGGTGGCAGCCAGCGGGCAATCGAGGCGCTCGACCGCTTCGCCAAAGGCGCCGAACGCCTGGCCAGTGCGCAGGAAACGGCGGCGCTGGGGGCGTTGAACATCAAGCTGGCGCTGAAGGTCAGCTTCATCCCCGGCCTGCGCAGCAACGCCCTGCGCCGCTCGGAAAAGCTGCAGAAGTCGACCGAAGCCGACGGCAACGAAAAGCTGCCGGAACTGATTGGGCCGGCGAAAGTCACGGAAGAAAAGCTGAAGGAAGCGCTGGCGAAGCTGCAGGCGATGACTGTCGGCAAAACCGACCCGGAATACGCGGCGGCGCTGGAAGCGGTGCGACGGGCGACGGCTGCGGTCACCGGCACCGACCCGATCGACGGCACCCCCTACGACCCGCTGCCGAGCACGCCCGAGGTCGAGCCCTATAAAGGCCTGCCGACCGAACTGGCGGCGCTGCAGGAACGCCTGCTCGAGGACGCCGACAACGCCAACCACATCACCGACACCCTGAGCTCGGCGATCAAGGAACTGGAAAAAGTCGGCAACGGCGCCGCGAAACTGACCGAAGGCCTGGAAAAACTGCACCGGGCCGACCTCCGCCTCGCGGGCGGCGCGAAACGGCTGGCGGGGGCGGCGGAAACGCTCGGCAACGGCCTCTCCCGTCTCAGCGGTGGGGCGGAAGCGCTGGTCGGCGGGATCGACCAGCTCGGCGGCGGCGCCGAAGCGCTGGCCGACGGCCTGCTCGGCGGGGTCGAAGAATCGGCGCCGCTGGAAACCGGGCTCGAAGAAGCGAGCGTCCAGGTGCTCGAAGGCAAGCACCGGATCAACCGCCAGGCGACGCGAGTCGCCGACACTACCCCCGGGCTCTTCAACTCCGGCTACTTCGTCCTCTCAGCGCTCGACGGGACGCCGCCGGAAACCCGCCAGCGGATCGGCGAAACGATCGACCTCGAAAAAGGCGGCCAAGCAGCGGTGATGCTGGTCGTCTCGGATTACAGCTTCAACACCCCGGGCTCGATCCGGCTGAACCAGAAGCTCAACGACGACGCCGCCACCCTCTCCGAAGAAGCGGACCTGACCACCGGAGTCGCTGGCGGCGCCGCCCAGTTGAACGACTACAGCAAGGTCACCCGGGAGCGGATCCCCTGGATCGTCATCGCGATCACGATCGCCACGTTCCTGATGCTGACCGTCGTCCTGCGGGCGCTGCCGCTGGCGGCGATCGCGGTTGGTCTCAACCTGCTGACGGTGGGGGTCGCCTTCGGCGTTCTCACCGTCCTCACCGAGATCCCCGAGGACTGGCCGCTCGGCGGGCACAACTACATCGACGCGGTTGGGGCAACCCTGATCTTCGGGCTCGTCTTCGGTCTCTCGATCGACTACGCAGTCTTCCTGCTCAGCCGCATGCGCGAGCACTACGAGACCCACGGCGACAACGCCGCCGCGGTCAACTTCGGCCTCGAGCGCACCGCCGGCGTGATCACCGGCGCGGCGGCGATCATGATGGCCGTCTTCATCGTCTTCGCCGGCGCCCCGATCGCCACCGTCAGCCAGCTCGGCGTCGGCCTCACCGTCGCCGTCATCCTCGACGCGACCGTCGTCCGCATCGTCCTCCTGCCCGCCCTAATGCTCCTGCTCGGCGACCGCGTCTGGTGGCTGCCGAAGCCGCTGGCGCGGGTGCTTCCGAAATTCAGCGTTTAAGAGAGTCCCTCGACGCCGTGCCGAGCAACCGGCCGTCCCCAGCGGCCGTCCGCGGAGCGGACCAGGAGCAGCTTGTCCTGGATTCCAGCCAGCGACAGCTCCGAATCCTCATGCGCTCCCAGGGGAAAATCGTCAAGTTCGGCAACCGCCTGCGCAAGGCTCTCGGAGTCATAGAAGTCAACGCCGAATTCGGTGGCATCAGGCGGTTCGTCCTCTTCGGTGATTACCAGCGCGCCGGCGACGTCGCGTCCGTAGCGGGCGAGTAGGCCGAAGGTGTCGGCGGCGGCCAGCCCGGCATTCGCGGCCATCGTCTGCAGTGCTTGGCCCTCGGGTAGGAGGCCGACGCAAAAGGCCGTCGCATCGAGAGGGCGTGGGTCCAACGGGAGCGAACAGGAAAGAATCGGGCTGTTCAGCGATCATCGCCGCAGCGCCTCTTCGCTGTAGCGGCAGCGAATTGACGAGCGGGCGTTCTCCAGATGGGCTACCCGGGTCCCGTTGAGCCAGATGTCGAGCCGATTACCGCGGGCGGCCATCCCTCTCGCCCACCGTTACAGTTATCTCTGCTCCCAGCCGCCTCAGCGCCTGCAACGTCCGTTGGAGTACCAGCGCCGACGACCCCGACTCGAGCTCCGATAGGTAGCTGCGGTCGATGCCGAGTTCCTGCGCTAACTGCTCCTGGGTCCATCCACGCTGGCGCCGGGCTCCGGCCAGGGCCCGGCCGAGATCTGCCGGCGAACGAACACTCCACTCGAGCTGATCCGGCCTTCGTTTCGTTGACATATGCCGACATTAGCAGCGTTAGAGCAGATGTCGAGATATCCCGACATTAGAAATTAAAAGTTGTTTGTCGGAATATCCCGACAAAGCGACTATCATTCTGGCGCCGTTGATTTCCAGTTAAGTCCCTGCTCAGTGAGGGCTTGGCAGGGACCCCCTCGGATACGATCCAGCGGCCGTTCTACCGGGTCGGAGGGACCGGGGAACTTGAAAGCAAGCGACTATTTGTGGCTGCAAAACCTTTAGGCGAGGAGAGCAAACCGGTTAGCCGGGGGACTACCCCCGCGCGGATCGCTGTGATCGCTGCCCTGGCGGTCGCCGTAATCGTGCTGGCGATCGTCTTCTTCAGCGGCGGTGGCGGCCACAAGTACACGCTGGTGTTCCAGAATGCCGGCCAGCTGGTGCCCGACAACCAGGTGCTGATCGGCGGCTCGCCGGTCGGCTCGGTCGAAAGCATTGGCCTCACTGACGACAACCTCGCCGAGGTCCACGTCGAAGTCGACCAGGAGCTGCACGAAGGGACGACGGCGACGATCCGCGCCACCTCGCTCTCCGGCGTCGCCAACCACTACGTCTCGATCAGCCCCGGGCCGAACAGCAACCCGGCGCTCGACGACGGCGCCGAACTCGGCCTCTCCTCGACCACGACCCCGGTTGACATCGACCAGTTCTTCAACACCTTCCCGCCGCGGGTGCGCCAGGGTCTCGCCAACTTCATCAAGGGCAATGCGGCGATCTACTCCGGCCAGGGTGAAAAAGCCAATGACGCCTACAAGTACTTCGGCACCGCGCTCAACCGCACGGGCGCCTTCGCCCGCGAACTGAACGCCGACCAGAACCTGCTCTCCCGCTTCATCGTCAGCTCGGCCCGGCTGACCACGGCGGTCGCCGGCCGCGGCGAACAGCTCTCGAGCGCGGTCACCAACGCGACCACCGCCTTCGACGCGATCGCCAGCCAGAACGAAAACTTCGACGCCACCCTGCGCGAGCTGCCGCCGGTGCTGCGGCAGTCGAACACCACCTTCGTCAACCTCCGCGCCGCTCTCGACGATCTCGAACCGTTGGTCAACACGGCGAAGCCGGCGACCAAGGAACTGGCGCCGTTCCTCGCCGAACTGCGACCGGTCTTCCAGAAACTCGTCCCCTTCACGCGGAACCTGCGGCTGGTCGTTTCGCGGCCGGGCAAGGGCAACGACGCCCGCGACCTGCTAGCGACGCTGCCGCAGGTCCAGCAGCTCGCCTCCAACGCCTTCCCACACGCCGAACAGGGGATCGAAGACTTCCAGCCGAATCTCAACTTCATCCGCGCCTACACGCCTGATCTCTTCAACGCCTTCAGCAAGCTCGGCCAAGTCGCCGGCTACTACGACGGCAACGGCCACTACGTCCGCGCGATCACCTCCGGCCAGAACCTCTTCCGCTACAACGGCGAAAGCTCCGAACTCGAACCGATCTCGAAATCCGAACAGTTCGATCCCTTCGAAAACGTCCACACCCACCGCCGCTGCCCGGGCGGTGCCACCCAGCCCGCCCCCGACGGCTCCAACCCCTGGGTGGGCGGCGCCAGCGTCGACTCTTCTGAATGCAACCCCGGCGACGTGCCCCCCGGACCATGATCAAGCGGCTGATACTCGCAGCGGCAGTGGTGGCGGCGGTCGTCATCGTCGTCCTCCTGGTCGCCGGCGGCGAGGACTCCGGCGACGGCTACGAGGTGCGGGCGGTCTTCGACAACGGCGGCTTCATGGTCACCGGCGAGCAGGTGCGGGTGGCCGGCGCCAACGTCGGCACGATCGAAGAAGTCAACGTGACGATGCCCGACGACATCGTCGCCTATCAGAACGGCAAGCCGGTGAAGAAGGCCGGCAAGGCGCTGATCGTCATGAACATCACCGACCCCGGCTTCCAGGACTTCCGCCAGGACGCCAGCTGCCAGATCCGGCCGCAGTCGTTGATCGGCGAGAAGTTCATCGACTGCCGGACGACGCTGCCGCGCTCGCCGGGCAGCGAGCCGCCACCGCCGCTGAAGCAGATTCCCGACGGGGAGCCGGGTGCGGGGCAGTACCTGCTACCGCTTGGCAACAGCGGTGCCAGCGTCGACCCCGACCTGATCAACGACATCTACACCCTGCCCTACGCGCAGCGCTTCCGGCTGATCCTCAACGAACTCGGCGCCGGCCTCGGCGGCCGCGGCGAAGACATCGAAGTCCTGGTTAAGCGGGCGAACCCGGTGCTGCGCGACGTCGACCGCTTCTTCGGGGTGCTATCGGCCCAGCGCAAGCAGCTGGCGCAGCTGGCGAGCAACTCGGAGGAAATCCTCGGGCCGCTCTCGCGCGAGCGCGAACACGTCGCCGGCTTCATGACGAATGCCGGCGCCGCCGCCGAGGCGAGCGCCGAAAAGGGCCCGGAACTGGAAGAAGCGCTGCAGAAATTCCCCACCTTCCTGCGCGAATTCCGCAAGACGATGGTCAGCCTCAAGAGCTTCTCCGACGCCGGCACGCCGCTGTTCGAAGACTTCGGCACCGCGGCGCCGTCGCTGACCGATGCGACCCGGACGCTGACCCCGTTCTCGGAAGCGCTTACGGTCTCGCTGAAGAGCCTCGGCAAGGCCGGCGAAGCTGCGGGCCCGGAACTCGCCAAGGCCGATCCGGTCGTGCAACAGGCGGGCGTGCTGGCAAAGTCGGGCGTGGTCCCGACCAGGGAATTGGCGAAGCTGCTGATCAACCTGAAGCAGACCGGCGGCTGGGACGGCCTCACCGAACTGATCTACAACAACACCGCCGCCCTCAACGGCTTCGATCAGTACGGGCACTTCGGCCGCACCCGGGCGACGCTGTCGACCTGCCTCGAATACGGAGCCAGCAAGGGCGGGTACTCGGGCGGTGGCTGCAGCTCCAGGTTCAACGGGCCCCACGCCTCCGAAGAAGCCTCCACCAGCGCGGCCGAGCTCTACAGCCTGCTGCAGCGGAGCTTCGAAGAACGGAACGGCGGCACCGGCGTCGAACCCGGCCCCGCTATTGGTGTCGGCCAGAGCGACAGCACTTCGCCTCAAGGCGCAAGCGAAGAGGAAGGCGAAGCCGAAGTGGCGGAAGCCTCTGAAACCGGCAGCGGCACCAAGCCGCTCCTCGACTACCTCCTGGGCCCATGAGGAACCGCAGCGGAATCAGCGGCGTCGCCAGCAGCCCGGTCTTGGTCGGGGCGGTCACCGTGCTGGTGATCATTGTCGCCGTCTTCCTCGCCTACAACGCCAACAACGGTCTGCCCTTCGTCTCCACCTACAACCTGAAGGCGCGGATCCCGAACGCCGACGCCCTGGTCAAAGGCAACGAGGTTCGGATCGGCGGCGTCCGCGTCGGCGTCGTCAAGAAGGTCGTCCCGGTCAACCTCGGCGACGGCAAGGTCGCGGCCGAACTCTCGCTCAGCCTGGACCAGAGCGCCGAACCGCTGCCGGTCGATTCGACGATCACGGTGCGGCCAAAGTCAGCGCTCGGGCTGAAGTTCCTTCAGGTCACCCCGGGGGATTCGAAGAAGGGCTTCGAAGCCGGGGAAACGATCCCGGTCACCGCCGCCCACCCCGAACCGGTCGACATCGACGAATTCTTCGACATGTTCGACGAAGAAACGCGGAAGGCGATCCGGCAGAACCTGGCCGGCTTCGGCAACGCCCTCGCCGGCCGCGGGCCGCAGCTGAACGAAGCCTTCGGGGCCCTCCGCCGCGCCGTCGTCAACGGCCAGCCGGTGCTGCGAAAGATCGTCGAACCGAGCACCAATTTCGCCGGCTTCTGGCGCGCGCTCGAGGACCTCTCGGCGACCGTGGCGCCGGTGGCCGAGACGCAGGCGAGCATGTTCGTCGCCCTCGACCGCACCTTTGCCGCCTTCGCCCGCGTCTCCCGGCCCTACATCCAGGAAACGATCGAAAAAAGCCCGCCGACGCTCGACGAGGTCAACTCAGACCTGCCGGTGCTTCGCCCCTTCCTCCGCGACACCGGCCGCTTCTTCACCGCCCTGCGGCCGGGGGTAAAAGCGCTGGCCAAGACCTCGCCGGTGATCGCCGAATCGCTCCACGCCGGGATCCCGGTCCTCAACGCCTCCCCGGTCCTGAACGAACAGCTGCCGCCGACCGCGGAAGCGCTGGTCGACTTCCAGGAAGCGCCGGGGACGATGACCGGCCTCGAGCTGCTCACCGATACCAACCGGGTGCTGAAGCCCTCGCTCACCTACATCGTGCCGAGCCAGACGGTCTGCCACTACTGGTCGCTGACCTTCCGCAGCCTCGCCAGCGCATCGAGCCAGGGCAACAGCAACGGCAACTGGCTCCAGTTCATCTCCTACGGGCCGCCGGAAGGCCCGAACAGCGAGAGCACCTTCGCCAGCGCCCCCGCTAACGAGTCGGGCAACCGCGCCAACCACCTCCACTACAACCCGCTGCCGCGGACTGCTGCTCCGGGCCAGGAAAAAGTCTGCGAAGCGGGCAACGAGAAATACATCCCGGGCCAGCTGAAGATCGGCGAAGCGCCGCTGTGGGGAACGACCACTAACGAAAGCGGCGGCGAATGAGCCGGCTTCCCGAGCGAGATCGCCGCGCGCAGGCCGCCAAGGGGGGTCGCTTCGGCTGGCGGCCGAGCAACGTGACGATCGCGATCATCTTCATCCTCATCTTCACGATCGGCCCCTACCTGGCCTTCACCAAACACGTGCCGTTCACCAGCCACGGCTACGAGGTCAAGGCGACCTTCTCCAACTCGGCCAACATCGCCACCAACTCGCCGGTGCGGGTCGCCGGCGTCGACGTCGGCAAAGTGATCTCGACCAGCCGCGACGGCGACAACACCATCGTCACCTTCACCGTCGACGGTTCCGGCCGGCCGATCCACGACGACGCCTTCGCCGCGATCCGGCCGCGGATCTTCCTCGAGGGCAACTTCTTCGTCGAACTCGATCCCGGCAGCCCGAGCGCGCCGGAGATGGACAGCGGCGGCACGATCCCGGTCAGTCGCACCAGCACCGCGGTCCAGATCGATGAAGTCTTGAGCGCCCTGCAGTCGCCGGTCCGTGCCGACCTCGGCCGCCTGCTCGAGGGCTATGGAAAAGCCCTGACCAACGAACCGACCGCTGCCGAAGACAAGACCCAGCTGCCCGAGGTGAAAGGCCGCAGCGGCGCCGAATCGCTCAACGACGCCTTCAAGTACGGCGGCGACGCCGGCCGCTACAGCGCCCAGGTCACCAACGCGCTGCTGGGGACGCAGCAGCGCGACCTCGCGAAGCTAGTCGCGAGCTCGGGCCGTGCCTTCGGCGCCCTCGCCAGCCGCCAGCAGGACCTGCAGGGGCTGATCGAGAACTTCGACATCTTCACCGGCGCCCTTGCCAACCAGTCGATCAACCTCTCGGCGACGGTGCGGCTGCTGGCGCCGACCCTGCGGGTCACCCACGCCTCGCTGATCAGCCTCAACCGGACGCTGCCGCCGTTGCGCACCTACGCGATCGAGCTGCGGCCGGCGGTGGCCGAGCTGCCGGGCCTGATCAGCGCCTCGAAACCGTGGCTTGCGCAGGTCCGCCCGCTGCTCTCCGACAAGGAGGCCGGCGGCGACGTCAAGCTGCTGCAGAAGATGACGCCGGGCCTTGCCGGCGCCGCCCTCGCCGGCAAGAAGATCACCCTGCCGCAGCTCAACCAGCTCAGCCTCTGCACCAGCAAGGTGATGGTCCCGACCGGTGACCAGGTGATCAACGACAAGTTCAGCACCGGCGGCCCCAACTACCGCGAGTTCCTCTACACCCTCGTCAACTTCGCCGGGATGACCCAGAACTTCGACGGCAACGGTCCATACGCGCGGGCGCAGGCTGGCGGCGGCCCGGTGCTGGTCGGCGAACCGAACCCGTACGGCAACAAAGCGACCTTGAGCGACCAGACCAACTACGCCCACACGATCGAAGAGCCGCAGGGCACCCAGCCCCGCCTCGGCGGCAAGCCACCCCTGAAGCCCGACGTCCGTTGCTACACGAACCCGGTTCCCGACGTCAACGGCCCGCTGGGCCAGGTCGGCCCGGCCTCGCCCTCGGTCGCGGGAGCGCAGCCATGAGCCAGCCGCCCGAAAACGTCAGCCGCTTCACCCACTTCCGCGCCTGGCTGAGCCGACAGGCTCGTGGCCGCCGCAAGGACACGATCGCGATCATCGTCCTCGCGATCGCCGGGATCGTGATGATGCTCGGCATCTTCACCCAGCAGAAAGCCTCGCTGCCGGCCTGGCTGCCGTTCGTCGGCGAAGAATTCGAACACATCTCGGCCCAATTCTCGACCGCACAGGCGGTGACCCCCGGACAGGGGCAGGCAGTCGACGTCGCCGGCATCCAGATCGGCAAGGTCACGTCGGTCGACCTCGAGAACGGCCACGCGGTGGTCGGCATGGACATCGAGCCGAAGTACATGCAGCTGATCCATCCCGACGCCAGCTTCCTGCTGCGGCCGAAAACCAACCTCAACGACATGGTCGTCGAGGTCGAACCAGGCAAGGAAAAGGGCCAGGTCGAAGACGGGGCCGAATTCACCCTCGCCCAGACCGAACCGAACACCAACCTTGACGCCTTCCTCAACACCCTCGACGCCGACACCCGCCAGTACCTGCAGCTGCTGGTTGCCGGCGGCGCGCAGGGGATCGGTGGCCGCGGCAAGCAGCTCGGCAACGCACTCCGCCGCTTCGGGCCCTTCGTCCACTACGTCGCCAAGCTGAACAAAGCGGTGGCGGCGCGGCACGTCGCCCTGGCCCGAACGATCCACGACTTCAACCTGCTGACCACCGAACTCGCCCGCCGCGAAGACTCGGTCAAGCGCTTCGTCACCTCCTCGAAGGATGCACTCGGCAACTTCGCCAACCAGCAGGAGTCGGTGCAGGAGGCGTTCCGTGAATTCCCCGCCTCGCTGGAAGCGGCGAAAGCCGGCCTCGCCAGCTCCAACCGCTTCTCCCAGGTCGCCTACCCGACCCTGGTCAAGCTGATCCCGCAGGCTCAGGCGCTGACCCCGGCCTTCCGGGCGACCGAGAAGCTGTTCGCCGAAACGACGGCGCCGATCCGCGACCAGATCCGACCCTTCTCGCGGGAAGTGCGGCCGGTCCTCACCCATAGCGCCGAAGCCGCTGAACCGTTCGAAAAGACGGTACGCAGCTTCGGCAACTCGCTGACCGGCTTCAACTCCTTCCTCAACGAGCTCTCCTACAAGCCGAAGGGCAAAGAGAGCTACCTCTTCTACCTGCCGTGGCTGAACCACGACTTCAACGCCGCCTTTAACACCGAAGACGCCGGCGGACCGATCCTCCGCGGCCTCGTGTTGATCTCCTGCACCGGAGCGGACCTCGGTTACGGCGCCGCAAAAAATCAAGCTCTGCTCGGTCAGCCGTTCCTCGAAACGCTGCTGGAGACGCTGCAGATACCGCGAAAGACCGAGATCACGGTCCCGTTCAAAACCGCGGAACCCGGCAACACCTGCGTCTACACCGCCAACCCGAACGGCTCAGAATGAGTAAGCGCGCCCCCAGCACCACCCAGCTCCTCGTGATCACCGGCTTCGCGCTGTCCTGCTTCGGGATCCTGCTCTTTCTCTGGGTCACCTTCGGCGGCCCGACGCCGTTCCGCGCCAAGACCTATGAGGTCAAGATCCCCTTCAAGGAGGCGACCCAGCTCGCCGAACAGTCCGACGTCCGCATCTCCGGCGTCAACGTCGGCAAAGTCCAGAGCATCGAGCTCGCCCCGAACGGCAAGCAGGCGCTGGCGACGGCGGCGATCGACGACCGCTACGCGCCGCTGCCCGAGTCGACGCGGGCGATCCTGCGCACCAAGACCCTGCTCGGGGAGACCTACATCGAACTCACGCCCGGTTCCCGGGAGGGGCCCGAACTGGCGGACGGCGGCACCCTGCCGGAGGCCAACGTCGCCGAATCGGTCCAGCTCGATGAGATCTTCCGCACCTTCAACGGCCGCACCCGAGCCGCCTTCCAGGAATGGATGCAGCAATCGGCGCTGGCGATCGGCGGCAACGGTCAGAACCTCTCCTACGCCCTCGGCAGCATCGAACCGACCTTCACCGAACTGGACAAACTCTTCCGCGTGCTCGACAGCCAGCGCCTCGCGGTCGGGCAGCTGTTCCGCAACGGCGCCACCACCTTCCAGTCGCTGCGCGGGCAGAACGGCGAGCTGGCGAACCTGATCCGCAGCTCCAATGCGGTCTTCTCGACGACCGCTCAGCGCAACCAGGACATTGAAGCTCTCTTCCGCGCCTTCCCGACCTTCCTCGACGAGTCGCAGCTCACCTTCAACCGTCTCAAAGGCTTCTCCGAAAACGCCGACCCGCTGATGAAGCAGCTGGTGCCGGCGGCGGAAGAACTCTCGCCGACCCTGATCGCGCTCTCGAAGCTGGCGCCGGAATCGAAGGCCCTGTTCGAAGGGCTCGGCCCGGTGATCAAACTCGCCCCCAGCGGCTTCGCCGCCTTCCGCAGGCTGTTCCGCGATGAATTCCCGCCGCTGCTGCGAGCGGTCGAACCCTTCGTCCGCAACCTCAACCCAATCCTGGTTGGGCTGAAGCTCTACCGCAGCGACCTCAGCGCCTTCTTCGGCAACGTTGCGGCCTCTCTTCACGGAGAACTGACGGAAACCGGCCACCCCAACTACCTCCGCGTGGTCGGCGGCTTGAATCCGGAAACCGTGACGACCTATCCGCGCCGCCTCTCGATCAACCGCAACAGTCCTTACAGCCCGCCGAAGTGGGCCGAAGGTCTCGTCGCCGGCCTGCCCAGCTTCGACACCAGACAGTGCACCACCGGCATCACCGCCAGGCTCAACCCCGAATCCGCAACGAACAAAAGCTTCGAAGAACGCGTCATCGCAACCGAAAAAGCTTCCCAGGCCGACAACGCGAAAGCCTTCTTCGAAAACATCAAGAACTTCGCCTTCGCCACCAAGTCCAGCACCTCGGAAATCAGCGCCCCGTCCTGCAAGCAGCAGGCCCCCTTCAAGCCGATCTACGGCGGCGGCCCCTCCACGCAGTACCAGCACACCTTCGAACAGCCGCAGCCGTAGGGCGCCACCGCGCGACGCCCTACGGTATCTACGCCCGCTCGTAGCGCAGCAGCGAGATGCCGTCGCCGACGGTCTTCGACTCGGCGAGATTGAGCCGGTGTTTGGTCTCGCCCTCGGGGAAGAGGCGCTTGCCTTGGCCGAGGAGGATGGGGAAGACCATCAGGCGGAGCTCGTCGACCAGGTCGTTTTCGATCAGGGAGTGGACGAGGGTGACGCTGCCGGCGATGAGGATGACGCCGTCGACCTGCTCCTTCAGGGTGGGGATGGAGTCGGCGGGGTCGCCGCTGAGGATGGTGGTGTTCTGCCAGTCGGCCCGCTCGAGGGTGGAGGAGACGACGTACTTCGGCATCTCGTTCATCTTCGTGGCGAATCCGGCCTCGTCTTCCCTCTCCGGCCAGGCGGCGGCGAAGCCTTCGTAGGTGACGCGGCCGAGCAGCTGGGCCTCGGCCTCCTCCAGCTCCTCGAGCTTGAACTTGTCGCCCTCCTCGCCGCGCTCGACCCCGAAGGCCCAGCCACCGTGGCGGTAGTCCTCGGCCCCGCCCGGGTCCTCGACCACCCCATCCAGCGAGATGAACTCCGTGACGACGATCTTCCCCATGGTCTTCCTCCTTCATTGGCGAGCACGGCCGTTCCGTGCCCTTCTACCGCAACGGCGAACGGGAGGGGGAGAAATCGATACTGCCGGGCCCTTAGCGGCCCATGCGTTCGATGCGGCCACGGCGAGGGCAGGTTCTCCAGTTCGACCACCCCGTCTGGGAGCCGCTGGAGAACCTTGCCTTTGAGCATGCCGGCGAGTTCATGTGGATGCATGAGGTCGAGCTGGAGGACGGCACCCGTCTCCACGCCTACAAGCACCGGGAAACTCGGCGCTACCTTCACCTCGACCATGGCGGTCGTGCCTTCGTCTTCATCTGGGACGAAGGTCGAGATGTGGATGACCTCTCTGAATATGAAGAAGTCGATCCTCGTTGGCTCCTGGAGGTTGTATTGGCGAAGCCCGAGGACCGTGGTAACTTTCTCGGACAATATGTTTCGCCACGATATAAGCACCTCCGCTGGGCACGCTCTGCGACGAGGCACCGAATCTCGCGGAAGCGAACCCGCTTCGTCATCGAACACAGCTTTCTCATCTTCTGTGAAGACCCACCTTCGGATCGTCCCGGCGCGGCGGCTCAGCGGTTGGTGTTCCTGGGGGAGGACCCTCAGCAGGTTCCCCTTGAGGTGATGGCAGTCAAGGTCAAAAACGACAACTTGAAGGTGATCCACGCAATGGAGCTGCGCTCCCGTTATAGAAGCGCCTATGAAGAGGTGAGAAAATGACCGAGGTGAAGGATCAGCCAAAAAAGAGAAAGAGGCAGAAGATCTTCCTCGAGTCTGGTGAGGAGCTGACTCCTGAGCTCGAGGAGGAACTCGCCGACGAGGCTGAGCGTGGTTATGACCTCTCAAAAGCGAGAAGGATCCTCGTCAGCGGACCGATGCTGGCGGACGGGATGCGTCCCCCGAGGATCACCGTCCACCTCACCAATCCGGAGCTCAACGCGGTGCGGCAGCGGGCAGAAGACGAGGACCGCACGATCAGCGATCTCGCCCGCGAGGCCTTACAGCGCTACCTCGATTTGTAGCGGCTGGGTCTGATCGGCGGTACGGTTCCTGGCATGGAGAGGGACGCGGCGCTTGAGGCTGTGTTCATGCCGGTGCGGCCGGCGAGCACTTTCGAGGAGACGGTGGAGCGGCTGGGGAGCGCGATCCGGCTGGGGTTGCTGCCGCCTGGGAGCAAGCTGCCGCCGGAGCGGGAGTTGGCGCGACGGCTGCGGATCTCGCGCTCGACCTTGCGGCAGGCGCTGACGGCGCTGGTGCAGAGCGGGCACCTGGTGGCGCAGCGTGGGCGGACCGGAGGGACGTTCGTCGCTGAGGACCCGCCGCTCAGTGAGCACTCCGAGGAGCCGCTTGACCACGGCGCCTGGGCGGTGCTCGATTATCGGGTCGCGATCGAGTCGGGGGCGGCGATGCTAGCTGCTGAGCGGGGGAGCGAGGCGCAGTTCGACCGGCTCGACGAGCTGGTGGCGAAGATGGACGACGAGCTCGAGAACTTCGAGGAGTACCGGCGCACCGACATCCGCTTCCACATCGGGATCGCTGAGGCGGCGCAGTCGCCGCGGCTACTGAGCGCGATGACCGACGTCGAGGCGCAGATGAGCGACCTGATCGCGCTGATCGCCCACCCGCCCGAGGTCTTGGCGATCTCCAACGAGCAGCACGGCCGCCTGGTCAAGGCGCTCCGCAAGGGCGACGGGTCGCGGGCGGTGCGGCAGATGCGCGAGCACACCGAGGGGACCGAGCACATCCTCGCCGGCCTGCTGCCGGCGCCGCTACGGCTCGAGTCGACCGGCGTCTAGGCGCGAACGCGCTCGCCCTCGGGATCGAAGAGGGGCTCGGCGGCGACCTCGCCTTCGACCCAGCGGCCGAAGATCTCGACCTCGACCGCGGTCCCGGGCTCGCTGCGCTCCGGCGGCAGGTACGCGTAGGCGATCGAGCGCTTGACGGTGTAGCCGTAGCCGCCGGTGGTGACCCGGCCGACGATCTCGCCGCCGACCCGGACCGGCTCGTTGCCGAGGGCGATCGAGAGAGGGTCCTCCAGGGTCAGGCAGCAAAGGCGCGAGCGGGGGTCGCGCTCCTTCGCCGTGGCCAGAGCCTCGCGGCCGACGAAGCCGCCCTCCTTGTCGAGCTTGACGCAGAAGCCGACGCCGCCCTCATAGGGGGTCTCGTCCGGGGTGATGTCGGCGCCCCAGACCCGGTACCCCTTCTCCAACCTGAGGCTGTCGATCGCCCGGTAGCCGCCGGCGGCGATCTCGTGCGGTTCGCCCGCCTCCCACAGCGTCCGCCAGAGCCCGAGCCCGTACTCGGTCGGGCAGTAGATCTCCCAGCCGAGCTCGCCAACGTAGGTCACTCGCAGCATCCGCACCGGCACGTTGCCGACCGTCGTCTCGCGCAGCGACATGTACGGGAAGGCCTCGTTGCCGAGATCCTGCGGGGTCAGCGGCTGGAGGATGTCGCGGGCGCGCGGGCCCCAGATCCCGAAGCAGGCCCACTGCGAGGTGACGTCGCTGATCCGCACGCCGCCGTCGGCGGGGAGGTGGCGGCGCATCCACTCGCGGTCGTGGTTGCCGAAGGCGGTGCCGGTGACGATCCCGAAGCGCTCCTCCGCCAGCCGGGCGACGGTGAAGTCGCACTCGATCCCGCCGCGCCGGTTCAGCATCTGGGTGTAGGTGATCTGGCCGACGCCGCGGGCGACGCGGTTGTCGCAGAGGCCTTCGAGGAAGGCGGCCGCGCCCGGGCCCTCGATCTCGAGCTTGGCGAAGGAGCTCTCGTCGAAGAGGGCAGCCGCCTCGCGGGTGGCGCGGTGCTCGGCGCCGATCGCCGGCGACCAGTTCTGCCCGGCCCAGCCGCGCGGCCGCAAAGCCTCATCGCCGCCGGACGCGTTCGAGTCGTACCAGTTGACTCGCTCCCAGCCCGACTTCTCGCCGAAGGCCGAATCGTGCTCGCGGTGCCAGAGGTTCGCCGGCGAGACCCGCAGCGGCCGCCCCGCCAGCCGCTCGTGGTTGGGGTAGCGGATGTCGTAGTAGGTCTCGTAGGTCTCCTTAATCCGCGCGTGGGTGTAGGCGGGGGACCGGTACTGGGCTCCGAAGCGGCGGATGTCCATGTGCCAGAGGTCGAGGCTGGGCTCGCCCTCGGCGATCCACTCGGCGACGACTTTGCCGATTCCGCCTGCGCCGGCGAGGCCGTGGGCGCAGAAGCCGGCGCAGACGAAGAAGCCGCCGACCTCGGTCTCGCCAAGGCAGAACTCGTTGTCGGGGGTGAAGGCCTCCGGTCCGTTGATCAGCTTGGTGACGGTGATCTGGTCCATCGCCGGGACCCGTCGCTTCGAGTTCTCGGTGATCTCCTCGAACCGCTCCCAGTCCTCTTCGAGCAGGCGGCCGTTGAAGTCCGGCGGGATCGCCTCGACCCGGTCCGGGCCGCCGGGCAGGAACGCCGGCTCGCTCTGGCGCTCGTAGCCGCCCATCACCAGCCCGTCGCCGTCCTCGCGGTAGTAGACGAGCAGGTCGGGGTCGCGCAGGGTGGGGAGGTGGCCGCGGGTGCTCCCTTCCCTATCCGGGGAAAAAGAGGGGAGCGCCTCACGCGCCTCACGCACCGCGCCGAGCGGTTGGGTGACCAGGTACTGGTGGGACATCGGGATCAGCGGCACGCGGACGCCGGCCATGCGGGCGATCTCGGCCGCGTACATGCCGCCGGCGTCGACCACGACCTCGGCCTCGATGTCGCCCTTGTCGGTGCGCACCCCGCCCACGTGGCCGTCGCGGACCTCGATCCCGGTCACCCGGGTCGAGGTGAAGATCCGGCAGCCGCCCTGGCGGGCGCCGTCGGCGAGCGCGTAGGTCAGCTGGGCCGGGTCGATGTAGCCGTCGGTCGGCAGCCAGGCGCCGCCGAGCACCCCGTCGGTCGACATCAGCGGAAACATCTCCTGGGCCTCCGCGGCCGAGATCAGCTCCAACGGCAGGCCGAAGGTCTTCGCCCAGCCGGCCTGGCGTCGCAGCTCCTCCATCCGCTCCTCGCTGGAGGCGAGGCGGATGCCGCCGCACTCGACCCAGCCTGGGTCGAACTCGCTCTCGTCGGCGAGTCGCCGGTAGAGCTCGACCGAGTGCATCATCATCTTCGTCAGCGAGACCGAGCCGCGCAGCTGGCCGACCAGGCCGGCGCTGTGGAAGGTCGAGCCGCTGGTCAGCTGCGAGCGCTCCAGCAGGACGACGTCGTCCCAGCCCAGTTTCGCCAGGTGGTAGGCGAGCGAGGTGCCGCCGACCCCGCCGCCGACGACGACGCAGCGGGCGCGGTCGGGCAGCTCAGCCCGCGGCATCGCCGGCTTCTTCCAGCAGCTGCTCCAGCCGCCCCTCGGCCGCGAACTCGCGCATCCGCTCGAAGTGCTTCTCGCAGTAGTCGCGGAAGTCGAAGTCGAGGTCGGAGATCGTCCCCTGCACCGCCCCCCACATCGCCTCGCGGAAGTCGGACATGAACCTCATCAGCCGCAGCGAGGCAAGTCGGCGCTCACTCGCCGGGGCTTCGAAGTAGGCGGCCAGCAGCGCCGCCTCGCCTGCCGGGTCGAGCTCGTTGTTGACGGCGAAGTTGCCGAGGTCGAAGTAGCGGTCGTTCATCCCCGCGTACTCCCAGTCGACGATGCGGATGCCGCGCTGGGTGCGGATGAAGTTGGCCGAGAGGAGGTCGTTGTGGCAGGGGACCGCCTCGTGCTCGGGGCCGACCAGCGCCGCCTCGATCCGGTGCGCTGCCGCGACGGCCCACTCGTAGGAGGCGGGAACGTCGGCGCCGCGGTTGGCGATCCGCGCCGCGTAGTCCTCGACCGTGCGGAAGCTGGAGAAGGCGACCGGCAGCTGCTCATCGCAGCCGTGCAAGGTGCGCAGCGCCGCCGCGACCTCGGCCACCGTCTCGGGCGCCCGCAGCTCCTCGGCGGTCATCGGCTCGCCGACCACGAACCGGGTCACCAGGCAGGGCGGGTCGTCGAGCATCGCCACCACCTCCGGGCCGATCCCCGCCCGCGCCGCCAGCTCGCCCGCCGCCCGCTCCGCTCCGCGGTCGATCCCCAGCAGCTCGGTGTCCTTGCCTGGCAGCCGCACCACCACGTCTTCGCCTCCGAACCGCACCCGGTAGTTGCGGTTGGTGATCCCGCCCTCGAGCGGCACCGGGTCGCCTTCGGGTTCTCCGAGGCGGGCGGCGATCGGTCCCAGGGTGTCGGCTAGAGATGCCATCGAGGCGGGTAGATGATTCTGCACCTGCCCATTGACAGGGGTCAAGCACCGACTTAGGCTCGCACGGAGCCATAGGTCGGCTCGACAAACCTTTTATCTCACAAAGAGTTGGGAACTCGGGAAGGGAGAGGTTGATGGAGAGCAGCGCTTCGGCACCGAGCCGCGACGAACAGCGGCTTGCGGAACTCGGTTACAAACAGTCGCTGAACAGGGCGTGGAGTGGGTTCTCGAACTTCGCGATCTCGTTCACGATCATCTCGATCCTCGCCGGCTGCTTCACGACCTACGGGCAGGCCTGGAACAACGGCGGCCCGATCGCGATCTCGATCGGCTGGCCGCTGATCTCGATCCCGATCCTGATCATCGGCTTCTGCATGTCGGAGCTGGTCTCCGCCTACCCGACCGCGGGCGGGATCTACTGGTGGTCCGGTCGCCTCGGCGGTCCGGCCTGGGCCTGGTTCACCGGCTGGTTCAACCTGATCGGACTAGTGGCAGTCCTCGCCTCCGTCGACTACGCCTGCGCGACCTTCCTCAACGTCGTCCTCGGCCTCTACGAAGTCAACCTGCTCGGCGTCAACTTCGGCGACGAAGCGCACATCCTCAGCGAGGTCTTCCTGCTCTTCGCGATCATCCTGCTCGTCCACACCGCGGTGAACATCCGGCGAACGCACATGCTCTCGCTGGTCAACAGCATCTCGGTCTGGTGGCACGTGCTCGGGGTCGCTGCGATCGTCATCGTCCTGATCGTCGTCCCCGACGGGCACCAGAGCTTCAGCTTCGTCTTCGGCCACCGGATCAACAACAGCGGCTTCAGCGACGGGATGTACTGGTTCTACGTGCTGCCGCTCGGCTTCCTGCTGACCCAGTACACGATCACCGGCTTCGACGCCTCGGCCCACATCTCCGAGGAGACCCACGAAGCTTCGGAATCGGCGGCGAAGGGCGTCTGGCGCTCGATCTTCTACTCGGCCTTGATCGGCTGGATCGTGCTGCTGGCGATCACCTTCGCGGTCACCAACGTCGACGGCGCCAACGAAGCGCTGGGCTTCGCCCCGACCCTGCTGACCGAAGCGCTGGGGACCGGGTGGGGCAAGTTCGTCCTCATCATCTCCGTCGTCGGGCAGCTCTTCTGCGGCGCCGCCTGCCTGACCAGCGCCTCGCGCATGTGTTACGCGTTCTCGCGCGACAAAGGGTTCGGCCGGCGGGCCTCCTCGAAGATCTCCACTGTCAACACGGAGCGGGTGCCGGTCTACGCGGTGCTGGCGATGGCGACGGCGGCGCTGCTGGTCACCCTGCCGGCGCTGAAGGGGAACGGCGAAAACGTACCGTTCGCCTTCTTCGCGGTCGTCTCAATCGCGGTCATCGGCCTCTACATCGCCTATGTGATCCCGATCTTCCTGCGCTGGCGCAAGGGCGACGACTTCGAGCCTGGGCCCTGGAACAACGGCCGCAAGTACAGGTGGATGAACATCTTCGCCACCTTCTGGGTGGGACTGATCACGATCATCTTCTGCCTCCCGTTCACGCCGCTGGCGGTGCCGTGGAACGACGAATTCACCTGGGAGTCGTTCAACTACGCGCCGCTCACGGTCGGAGTCGTGATCCTGCTTGCCTGGATCGGGTGGATGGCCACCGCCCGCAAGCACTTCACCGGGCAGGTGCGGGAGACCGAAATCGAGGAAGCGCTCGGGCCCGAGCCGGAAGTCGGTCCGGCCCGGCCGTGAGCGCGGCGCCCCCGATCCCCGCGGCGTAACGTTCTCGGCATGACCGTCGAGGAGCTGAAAAAGGCGGTCGCGGATGGCACGGTCGATACCGTGCTGCTCGCGATCGCCGACATGGAGGGGCGGCTGCAGGGGAAGCGGCTGACCGCCTCGCACTTCCTAGGCGACGTGCTCGAGCACGGGGCCGAGGGGTGCAACTATCTCCTCGCCGTCGACGTCGACATGGAAACGGTCGGCGGCTACGCGATGAGCTCCTGGGACACTGGCTACGGCGATTTCGAGATGGTCCCGGACTTGGAGACGCTGCGGATGGTGCCGTGGCTGCCGGCGACCGCGATGGTAATGGCCGACCTGCAGTGGCACGACGGTCGCGAAGTCGTCGCCTCGCCGCGGCAGATCCTGCGGCGGCAGCTCGGCCGCCTGCAGGAGCGGGGGATGAGCGCCAATGCCGCCACCGAGCTCGAGTTCATCGTCTTCCGCAACACCTACGAGGAGGCCTGGCGCAAGGGATTCCACGAGCTCGAGCCGGCCAACCTCTACAACATCGATTACTCGCTGCTGGGGACCTCGCGGGTCGAGCCGCTGATCCGGCGGATCCGCAACGAGATGGCCGGGGCGGGGATGGAGGTCGAGAACTCGAAGGGCGAGTGCAATCTCGGCCAGCATGAGATCAACTTCCGCTACGACACCGCGCTGGCGACCGCCGACAACCACGCGATCTACAAGAACGGGGCCAAGGAGATCGCCGCCCAGGAGGAGCACTCGATCACCTTCATGGCGAAGTTCAACCAGCGCGAGGGGAACTCGTGCCACATCCACTGCTCGCTGGCGAACGAGGACGGGTCGAACGCCTTCGCCGCCGACGAGTCGCTGTTCGAGCACTTCGTCGCCGGCCAGCTCGCTTGCATGGACGAGCTGACCCTGCTCTACGCGCCGCACGTCAACAGCTACAAACGCTTCGCCGTGGGCTCGTTCGCCCCGACCGCGATCGCCTGGGGACGAGACAACCGCACCTGCTCGCTGCGAGTGGTCGGTCACGGCGAGGGGCTGCGGGTGGAGAACCGGTTGCCGGGCGCCGACGTCAACCCTTATCTGGCGCTGAGCGCGATGATCGCCGCGGGGCTGCACGGGATCGACGAGAGCCTGTCGCTGGAGCCGGTCTTCGAGGGCAACGCGTACGAGTCCGACAAGCCGCGGGTGCCCTCGAACATCTACGACGCTCGCGACGCCTTCGCCGCCAGCAAGGTCGCGGCCGAGGCTTTCGGCGCCGACGTCGTCGATCACTACCTGAACCGGGCCAACGTCGAGATCGAGGCGTTCGAGGCGGCCGTTACCGACTGGGAGCGCTACCGGGGCTTCGAGCGGCTGTGATGAGCGCCAACCCGCGTTCTTCTGTTCCTTATGGCGGTAGTGCGACCAAAAGGAACAGCGAAGCGCCGACGATCGGGATCTGCGCGGCGGTCGAGCGCGTGTCCTGGGGCGTCTGGGACAGCTACGAGGTGACGCTGGTGCCGCGGAGCTACGTGCGCTGCGTGCAGGAGGCGGGCGGGATCGCGCTGGTGCTGCCGCCCGATGAGGTCGCGGTGGAGGACCCCGACGTCCTGCTCGACCGGGTCGACGCGCTGATGCTGGCCGGTGGCGCCGACATCGATCCCGCCAGCTACGGGGCCGAGGCGCATCCGGAGACCAAGGGCACCTGGCCCGACCGCGACCGCTTCGAGCTGGCGCTGGCGCGGCGGGCGCTGGAGCGCGACCTGCCGGTGCTGGGGATCTGCCGCGGCATGCAGTTGCTGAACGTGGCGCTCGGCGGGAGCCTGGTCCAGCACCTGCCCGAGAGTCTTGGCGCTGAGACCCACCGCACCGTCGCCGGCACCTTCAGCAAGCACCACATCCGGCTCGAGCCGGAGTCGCTGGCCTGCACCGCGGCGGGGGTGGAGGGGTTCATCGTCTGGTCCCACCATCACCAAGGCGTCGACCAGCTCGGCGAGGGCCTGCGGGTCTCCGGCTGGTCGGCCGAGGACGATCTCCCCGAGGCGATCGAGCTCCCCGGCAACCGCTTCGCCCTCGGCGTTATCTGGCATCCCGAGGAGGACGAGAGCAGCAAGGTGATCAGCGCGCTTGTCGACGCGGCCCGCAGCTCGTCTGTTCCTTATGGCGGCATGGGAGCCGAAAGGAACAGCGCATGAGCGCAATCGAGGTGATCGAGCCGGCCACCGAGCAGGTGATGGCGGCGGTGCCGCGGGCCGGAGCGGAGGAGGTTGACGCGGCGGTGGCGCGGGCGAAGGCCGCGTTCCCGGGGTGGCGGGCGGTGGCGCCGGCCGACCGGGCGAAGCTGCTGCGCGACTTCGCCGACGCGCTCGAGGCGCGGCAGGAGGACCTGGCGCAGCTGGAGGCTCGCAACGCCGGCAAGCCGATCACCGACGCCCGCGGCGAGATGGGGATGGTGGTCGAGACCTACCGCTACTACGCCGGCGCGCCGGAGCGGCTGCTGGGGCAGACGATCCCGGTCGCCGGCGGCGTCGACATGACCTTCCGCGAGCCGCTCGGCGTCGTTGGCCTGATCGTCCCCTGGAACTTCCCGCTGACGATCGCCTCCTGGAAGGTGGCGCCGGCGCTCGCAGCCGGCAACTGCATCGTCTTGAAGCCGGCGGAGCTGACGCCGCTGACTGCGATCGAGCTGGAGACGATCGCGCTCGAGGCCGGGATCCCGGAGGGGGTGCTGAACGTGGTCGCCGGGCCCGGCAGCGTCTGCGGCCGTCGCCTGGTCGAGCACCCCGACGTCGCCAAGATTGCCTTCACCGGCTCGACCGAGGTCGGCCGCGGGATCGCCGCCGGCGCCGCCCAGACGATCAAGCGGGTAACGCTCGAGCTCGGCGGCAAGTCGGCCAATGTCGTCTTCGCTGACGCGGACCTCGAGGCGGCCGCTGCGGCGGCGCCGATGGCGGTCTTCGGCAACGCCGGCCAGGACTGCTGCGCCCGCTCGCGGATCCTGGTCGAGCGCAGCGCCCTCGACGACTTCCTCGCAGCGCTGCAGCCGGCGGTCGAGGGGATCGCGGTCGGCGACCCGCTCAGCGACTCGACCCAGATGGGTCCGCTGATCTCCGCCGGCCAGCGCGAGACCGTCGCCTCCTACGTTCCCGACGGCGCGCCGGTGGCAATCCGCGGCAGCGCCCCCGACGGTCCCGGCTACTGGTTCCCGCCGACCGTCCTGGCGCCGGTCTCCAACGATGACCGCGCCGCCGCCGAGGAGATCTTTGGCCCGGTCGCCTGCGTGATCCCGTTCGCCGACGAGGAGGAGGCGGTGCGGTTCGCCAACGAAACGATCTACGGCCTCTCCGGCTCGGTCTGGACGGGGAACGGCGCCCGGGCGCTGCGGGTGGCGCGGGCGATCGACACCGGCGTGATCTCGATCAACTCCAACACCTCCGTGCGGGTCTCGACCCCGTTCGGGGGGTTCAAGCAGTCCGGGGTCGGGAGGGAGCTCGGCCCGGACGCGCTGGAGCACTACACCGACGTCAAGAACGTCTACTACGCGACCGCAGGAGGCTGAGATGGCAGGGAGGCTTGAGGGCAAGGTCTGCGTCATCACCGGGTCCGCGAGCGGGATCGGCGCCGAGTCGGCGCGACTGTTCGCGGCCGAGGGGGCGAAGGTCGTCGGCGTCGACCTCGATGCCGAGCAGGCGGTCGGGGCGCTGACGATCGCCGCCGACGTCGCCGACGAGGAGCAGGTGCGCGGTGCGCTAGCCGAGGCGCGTGAGCAGTTCGGTCGCATCGACGTGCTGATGAACAACGCCGGGATCAACCCGACCGACGACGGCTCGGTCCTGGAGACCAGACTCGAGTCCTGGCAGCGGGTCCAGGACGTCAACCTGCGCAGCGTCTTCCTCTGCTGCAAGCACGGTATCCCGCACTTGCTCGCGGCGGGCGGCGGCTCGGTGATCAACGTCGCCTCCTTCGTTGCCGTAATGGGAGCCGCCGTGTCCCAGGCCTCCTACACCGCCTCAAAGGGCGCGGTCCTCTCGCTCTCGCGCGAGCTCGGCGTCGAGTTCGCCGACCGCGGCGTCCGCGTCAACGCCCTCTGCCCGGGCCCGGTCAACACCCCCCTCCTCAAGGAGCTCTTCGCCAAGGACCCTGAGCGCGCCGCCAAGCGCCTCGTCCACATTCCGATGGGCCGCTTCGGCGAGCCCGAGGAGATCGCCAAAGCCGCCCTCTTCCTCGCCAGCGACGACTCCACCTTCGTCACCGCCAGCAGCTTCCTGGTAGACGGCGGCCTCTCCGCCGCGTACCTGACGCCTATTCAGGCGACCTGAGTCAGCCTGAGCTAGCCCAGTCGCCGTCCGGCCCGACCCCGTAAGCGTCCAGATCTTCGCTGCTGACGACCGTGAAGCCATCGCCTTCATTGTCGACCGAGATCACGCCTCGCTTTGATCCGGCCACCCACGGAATTTCGGCGGTCCAGGTGCAGTAGCAGTGCTTGGCGTTACCGATGATCTCGAGTAGGAGTGGGTCGGTCATCGAAACCGTCCAGGGGAAGCGGATCGGTTTCGATAGAGAGCGCCCATCCGGGTAAGACCCAATCATTCCCCCAACCTCCGCACTCGACTCGGTGATCTTCGGGGGATTGCTGTCGAGTTCGACTTCGAGGGCTCGGCCCATCGTCGGTCCCCCACATCCTCGGTAGAAAACAGCCCCGGCAGGGCGCGCCGAGCGATTGACGTGGAAATCGATGCCGGTGAGGGTCACTTTTCGATCGGAGGCACCCTGGATCGCGACCTGGATCGCGTCGCGGCCGGCCGCAGCCGCACCGCTTGCATCTTCGATCGGCTCCCAATCCGACGGCACCGGCTTGGCCAGCATCTGCTGCGCGGTCCTCTGGGGAAGGAAGGTGCCGGCAAAGCACTCGACGCTCATCTCTTCCACCGACCAGCTGATAGGCGAGCCTTCCGAGCCGATGTGTTCCGCCGCCTTACTTCCAAGCCCGCTCGCGAAGGCAACGATTCCGGCCAGGACGATCGTGCCGACTACGCCGGCGATCCATTTCCCGAACTGCCGTTGCCGCGAGGGCTTCTTCTGGGAGTCGTGACCGTCCTGCTCGCCCACGACATGGATTATGAAGCGTTTAGTACTAGAGCGACGTCTTCAACCAACGCCTGCACATCTCGCGCCCCAGCTCGTTGAAGGCGCCGATCTTTTCTTCGGTCTCAGGGCCGAGCACCGCCGGGTCGATGCCGATGCGAACAGCGTCGGGGTCGGCTTCGTAGTCGTCGACCCAGTGAAGGGCGTCGGCGCGGCTGACCTCGGGGTGAAACTGGATCGCCCAGGCGCGCTGGCCGAGGCGGCAGGCCTGCAGGCTGACCTCGCTGCGGGCGAGGGGGACGGCGCCGGGCGGCAGCGGGAACTCGTAGCTGTGCCACTGGTAGGCCTCGAAGCTGGGGGTGAGGGGGCCGAGCAGGGGGTCGTCCTCGCCCTCGGGCGTCACCTCCACCTGGTGCCAGCCGATCTCCGGCCGGGAGGCGCGACGCGGCTGCGCCCCGGCGGCGGCGGCGAGCAACTGCCCGCCGAGGCAGAGGCCGAGCAGCGGCACCTCCCGCTCGAGCAGCTCCCGCAGCAGCGCCTCCTCCTCGGCGATCCACCCGTGCCGCTCGCCTTCGTCGACGTTCATTGCCCCGCCGAGGACGAAGACCGCGTCGTAGCCGAAGGGATCAGCCGGCGGCTGCGGCCGCTCCGCCAACGTCCACTCATCCAGCTCGCCGCCGGCATCCCGAATCGCCTCGGCAAAGACGCCGGGCCCGGCATCGCGCTGGTGGACGATCGCGAGGACTCGCACTGAGCCGAGCGTACAGCGGGCGGCTCGAGCTCTACGCGGCAACCCTCGCAGCAGCCTGTTGGATCTCGCCGGGGTCGCCGGCCTCTTCGATCGAGGCGATCGCTGCCGGTAGATCGGAGGGTGCCGCGTTTTGGCCGACGATCAGGTGTAGCGGTTTGCCTGCCATTGCGCAGCGGGCGGCGATCGCGGCGACGATCTTGCCTTCGAGGCTCTGGGAGTCGAAGCGGCCCTCGCCGGAGATGACGGCGTCGGCGCGGGCAAGGCGGGCGTCGAAGTCGAGGGCGTCGAGGACGAACTCGCCGCCCCGGCGCAGCTCGGCGCCATAGGCCCATAAGCCGCCCGAGAGGCCGCCGGCGCACCCGGTCATCGGGACTCCGCGCGGGTCGCGCGGCAGCTCGTCGGCGAACGCCTCCAGCCGAGCCGTCAGCCGCTCGACCGCCGCCGGGTTTCCACCCTTCTGCGGCGCGAAGACCCGGGCCGCATCCTCGAACGCGGTCTGCACATCGCACAGCACCTCGACTCTGACCGCCTCCTCGTTTTGGTGCAGCGCTTCGAGGGCGCCGCGGCCGCCCTCGGTGGTGGCGCTGCCCCCTACGGCGACCAGGATGCGGCGGGCGCCGGCCGCAACCGCGGCGGCGATCAGCTCGCCGGTGCCGAAGGTGTCGGCTCGCTCCGCGTCGCGCTCCTCCGGTGCCACCAGGGAGAGCCCAGACGCTTGCGCCATCTCGACGATCGCGGTCTCGCCGTCGCCGAGGATCGCGAACTCGGCTTCGATCGGCCGCCTAAGCGGGTCGTGGACCCGAACGCTCCGCCGCTCACCGCCAAGCGCGCCCAGCAGCACGGCCATCGTCCCTTCGCCGCCGTCGGCTACGGGACACCGATCGGCTTCACCGCCCGCTCCCTCAACCCCAGCCGCAATCGCCTCCGCCACTTCGGCCGCCCCGAAGGTCCCCTTGAACGAATCCGGCGCCACCAAAAACCGCCCCATCCCCGAACTGCATCAGATTTCCTACCTGCCAGAGGGGAAATCTGATGCAGTTCGGGGCCGATGGGCGAAATCCAGATCTTCATCGCGGCGTTGCTGGTCTCGGTGGCGCTGCTGAATGCGGTTGCCAACTGGTGGCAGGTGCCCTATCCGATCGTTCTTGTGCTCGGCGGGTTGGCGTTGGGGCTGGTGCCGGGGATCCCGGAGATCGAACTCGACCCGGACCTGGTGCTGCTGATCTTCCTGCCGCCACTTCTCTATTCGGGTGCCTTCTTCGCCGACCTCAACTCGCTGCGCGAATACACGCGGGTGATCTCGCTGCTCTCGATCGGCCTGGTGCTGGCGACGGCGATCGTTGTCGGGGCTGTCGCCCATTACGCCTTCGACCTCCCCTGGGCGGTCTCGATCGCCCTCGGCGCGATTGTCGGCCCGACCGACCCGGTCGCCGCGACGACGATCCTTCGCCGCCTCGGCATCCCGCGCCGGATCGTCAACGTGCTCGAGGGCGAGAGCCTGGTCAACGACGCCAGCGCCCTGGTCGTCTACAAGGTCGCGGTCGCCGCCGCGATCGGCGGCGGCTTCTCCGCCGCCGAGGCGGGCGGGCGCTTCCTCCTCGCCGCTGGCGGCGGCCTCGCGATCGGCCTCCTCGCCGGCTACCTGATCGCCGCTATCCGCCGCCGCACCGAGGATCCGACCACCCAGATCACGATCTCCCTCTTCAGCGGCTACGCCGCCTTCCTTCCCGCCGACGAGATCGGGGCCTCCGGCGTTCTCGCCGTCGTCACCTGCGGCGTCTACCTCGGCTGGCGCTCGCCGGAATTGATCTCCCCGACCGTCCGCCTGCAGTCCTTTCCGGTCTGGGAAATCCTCGTCTTCCTCCTCAACGCGACCCTCTTCATCCTCATCGGCCTGCAGCTGCCGGTGATCGTCGACGACCTTAAGGAAAGCGGGATCAGCGCCGGCCAGGCGATCGCCGACGGCCTCCTCGTCACGGCGCTGGTCATTGCCACCCGGTTCGCCTGGAGCTTCGGCGTCACCTGGATCATCCGCGCCCTCGACCGCCGCCCGCGGCAGCGCGTGCTCCGCACCAGCTGGAAGCTGCGGACCGTCGCCGCCTGGTCGGGGATGCGCGGCGCGGTCTCGCTGGCCGCGGCTCTGGCGCTGCCGCTGACCACCGACGCCGGCGACCCGCTCCCCGGCCGCGACCTGATCCTCTTCGTCACCTTCGCGGTCATCCTCTTCACCGTCGTCGGCCAGGGGCTGACGCTGCCGGCGCTGATCCGCCGCCTCGACGTCGCCGAGGACGGCTCAGAGGAGGAACACGAGGAGGTGCGCGCCCGCCTCACAGCCGCTGGCGCCGCACTCGAGCGCCTCGATGAGCTCGCGGTCGAGGAATGGACCCAGGAGGAGACGATCAAACGGGTGCGGGGGCTGTACGAATTCCGTCGCCGCCGCTTCAAGGTCCGCGCCGGCAAGATCGAGGACGAGGACGGGATCGAGGACCGCTCGGTCGCCTACCAGCGCCTGATGCACGAGCTGTACGCCGCCCAGCGCAGCGCCCTCGTCAACCTCCGCGACAGCGGCCGGATCTCGGCCGAAGTGATGCGCCGGGTCGAGCGCGAGCTCGACCTCGAAGAGGAGCGGTTGGAGGTCTAAGCAGGCACGGGCTCAACCGGCCGGCGCCGGCACCTGCGAGGCCATCTGCTGGTAGCCGGCGGCGCTCGGGTGGACCCCGGTGTCGCCGCTGATCACCCAAGGTGGCCCGCCGCTCGCCGGCCCCTTGCAGAAGGAGAGCGGGTGCAGGATCGCCAGCTCCTTCTGGGTCGGCGCCGACTGCACGCTCGGCCCGTCGACCTTGTACCCGAGCCGCGAGCAACTGAAGGCCGAGGGGTAGACCGGCGAGATGTCGATCCCGACGCTGAAGTGGGGCGGCGTCACCACCTGCAGCCGCTGCGGGTTCACTTCCGCGGCGACCGCGGCGATTTCGCTATTCATCAGCTGCACCATCTCGGCGATCTGGGTGGCGCTGTAGGCGAGCGCGATCGAGGGCACCGAGAGGTGGTACTGCATCAGGTAGATGGTCGCGTCGGTGTGCTTGACGAGGTCGGTGTAGAGGGCCTTGAGGTTTTCCCGCAGGTGCACCCCGGCGAAGGACCGCTGGATGCATTCGCTGTAGCCGCCGAAGATGTCCGAGTAGATCGCGCAGCCCATGTTGTCGAGCCCGAACAGCATCTGGTCGAGCAGCGGGTTGGCACCGATCGTCATCAGCACGTAGTCGGGGTCTTCGGCCTCGACCTGTTCGGTCGTCTTGTGGAACTCGCCGCCGGGCGCCCAGTCGGAGGGTTCGGAGCCGCTGACCGCGAGGTTCTCGAAGTTGGTGATCCCATGTTCGTTCGCCCACTGCGCCGCCCAGGAGATGTTGTTGGAGAGGCCATAGTCGGGCGCGTAGACGACTTCGGGGTTCTTGCTGCTCGTGTTCAGCGAGTTCGAGGAGCAGGCGTCGTTGAACACCTTTTCCGCTGGGCGGCATTCGAGCAGGTGCCCGATCGTCATTGGCGTCCCGTTGCTGTAGTAGCCGAAGCCGGCGGTAACCGAGTCGCCGAGGGCGCGGACGACGGCGCCGGTAGCGGTGCCGACCGTGACCTGGACGTCGGAGGAAAGCGGCGCTTCGGCGGCGGAGCTGCGCGCGCTACCGCCGAGCGGCCGGCCGATCAGGCGCAGCGGGTCGCTGCCGCGGAAGCGGCGAGGGGCGCTGTAGACGAGGCGGCCGTCGCGAATCGAGGCGCTGCCGTGAGCGGGACGCTTGCCCAGATGCCAGCGGACCTCGCCCCCACAGACAGGCAATGGCACCGAGACCTGCCGGCCGGGCCGCAGCTTCAGCGTCGGGAGGTCGCTGCAGACCAGGCGGGGGGCCGGCCCCAGCGGCTGCACCAGTTCGTCGACCGAGTGGATCTCCTGCTTGCCGTCGCCGTTGATGTCGGCGCCGCCGCGTGCCAGCACCCGCACCTGGAGGCCGTCGCGGAGGCGCGCGTTGAGCGCATCATTCAGGCCGATCCGGTGGACGAAGGTGAAGCCGCGCCGCTGCTCGGGGCTATGGCGGGGGCCGCTGCTGACGACCTCGTGGATGACGGAGGAGCGGATGAAGCCGTCGGCGGGATCGGTGAGCCGCACCCGCACCTCGGCGAGCCGGCCGGAGAACTCGATCGGGTAGCGGACCGGCACCAGGATCGAGGCGGGGCCGTCGGGCGACTTGGCGAAGCCGACGGGGCGGACCTCCACCGACTTCGTCGGCTGCAGCTGGACCGGCCGCGCGCTTGCCGTCGCCGGTAGCGCCGCGAGGAGCGCGATCGTGAGGAGGGAGAGCAGGAGGCGGGTTCGGTTCATCGGTCGGTCCTTTAGGGCTTGCCGCGCCGGTAGAGCCAGCGCTGAAAGAACGGGTCGAGGTTGCGTCCGGAGATCTTCTCCGCCAAGGCGATGAATTCCTTGATCGTGCCGCTGCCGTAGCGGTGCCCTTCCGTCCACTCGCGGAGCACCTGCAGCATCGGCTTCGTCCCGATCTTCAGCCGCAGCGCCTCCAGCGCCATCGCCCCACGGATGTAGATGGAGGGCCCGAAGAGATTCTTGGCGCTACCGGGATGGGCCGACGGCGGGTTCCAGAACTTCTCGTTCGAGGCGGGCACCCGGTACAGCCGGTTGAAGATTGCGTGGGCGCTGCGGCGGCCGTGGCGCTCGGCGTAGTACCACTCGGTCCAGGTCGCAAATCCCTCGTTGAGCCAGATTTCCGGCCACCGCTTCAGCCCGACCGAGTCCCCGAACCATTGGTGCGCGGTCTCGTGGACGACCGTGGTCAGGTCCGGCACGTAAGGGTAGATCGGCCGGGTCTGGGTCTCCAGCGCGTAGCCCAGCCCCGGGGCGTAGTCGACGATCGAGCCCGCTGCCTTGAACGGGTAGGAGCCGTAGAGGCCGCTCTCGAAGCGGACGATCTCCGGCAGGCTCGCGAGGACCGGCCGCGAGGCCCCTTCCAGGCGCGGGTCGATCAGGGTCCAGGATGGGGTCCCGTCGACAACGGTTTTCGCCAGCCGGCCGCGGCCGATGTCGAGAACGGCGAGGTAGCTGCTCATCGGGTCGGGGCCACCGTCCCAGACGTAGGTGGTGCTCCCCTTCCCGTGCAGCGTCGCTTCGAGGCGGCCGTTCGCGACCGCCTTCAGCCCCTTGGGCACGGTGACCACGAAGCCGAAGAGAGCCTTGTCGCTCGGGACGTTGTTGCAGGGAATCCAGGCCGCCGTCCCCTGCGGCTCGCCGACTGCGAGGACGCCGTCGTCGGTCGAGTACCAGCCCTCCGCGGTCCCGTCGGGATCGGTGATCTTCGGCGGGATGCCGCTGTACTCGACCCGGACGGCGAAGCGGCTGCCGGTGGCGATGGGCTGCTCTGCAAAGACGATGAGCTTTCCCTTGGTGCGCTTGAAGTCGACCGCCTGTCCGGCCACCTCGACCTTCGACACTTTCGGGCCGAAGAAATCGAGCGAGAACCGGCCAAGCCGTGCGGTGGCTTCTGCGTTCATTGACGTCGTCGCAGCGACCCCACCGTTCTCGGGGTGATAGCGGAGGTTGACGTCGTAGCGGAGCGCGTCATAGCCGCGGTTCCCCGCCTGAGGGAAGAGCGGTTCGTTGGCGGGCTTTTCCGCGGCGGCCGGCGCGGTCAACCAACAGCCAAAGAGGCTAAGGAGGAGGAGGCTGATCCGAAGCGGGCGCAGGCAAGCATCCTACGATGCTTCGCCTACGCAATACCGGCAGGCGTGGCAAGCTCGGCTTCCTCCCATAGGACCTCGTAGAGCTGTGTCAGGCAGGCGTCGACCAGCGGCAGATTGCCTATGACTTTCACCCTCCCCCGGTTTCCGTCCAACAGGACCCCGAACCAGGTGTTGATCGTGGCCGCTACCGTCGCATCGCTTTTAGCTTTTCGCTTCAGGTCACAGCGCACCCTTCCATCAGGGGAGATTCGACCCTGTACGACCCGCGTGACCGGGTAGCCGTTTTCGTCCGCGCGCTCGCACACTTCGAGATCGATGCATTGACCGGCGAACTCGGGGAGTGTGATTGCGGGCAGCGCCCCTCTCAGGGCAGTTGTCATCTCGTCGATCGTCAATGCGTGAGACCCGTCGTCGGCGAGGTAGCGCTGCCGCCAGCGCGCGATTCCGACGATCAAGCCGACGCAGCGGCGGCCGTCCTTCGTCAGCTCGAGGCACTTGCCCTCGCCGCGGGAATTGTAGGAATTGGCGAGCCCATAGGTGGCAAACATTCCGGCACGCCTATTCACCTGGTGGTAGGTCATCGGGTGTGCTTCTCTCGCCAGTTCGATTACCGATTTGGGTTCGTGGCTCAGCGACTCAATCAGTCCCAGATCCCAGAAGTCGCCGAGCACAGCCAGCGCCTCCCAAGGCTCGGCACCGTTCCCTCGGCGGGGGAGTCTGGCCATCGTTGAGGAGACGAAGGAGCGCAGCAGTTGGCACAGTTTGCGCCCAAGTGGATCGGTGAGGCTGAGAACCACTCGAGTGGGTACGCCAGCTTCCTCCTGCCGAGTGACCAGCCCGTGGTCCCGCATGTTGTTGATGTGGCGGTACGCGCTCCGAGGCGACAGATGGCTAAGGCGATCGGTCAGCTGCTGGGTCCGAAGTGGTCCCGTCCCCAGGGCCATCAGGATCGGCCCACCCGCGCCGCTGCCGATCAGGCGCAGCACCCCACCTATAGAGGCGAGGGCAGCCGATTTGACCTCGCCAGAATCCTCCAGTTCAGCGTCTCGCTCCATGTCTCCCCCTTTTGGTACGTCCAAGGTATTCCATGGAGCGCCAAATGTCACCCCAAACGAGTGACAACTTCTCCTAATTAGAAGTGGCAGTACCTGTGCTTGCAGTGGCCTTCGGTCCGTGGTGCCAACTGGGCGATGACAGCTTTGTCACTCTGGAGACTGCGAAAAAAGTGCTCCTGAGCAGGCAAAACGCTGATCGCAATCGCCTGCGCAATACGCACCTTCAAAAAAAACATCAAAAACAGCCGTCAGCGCAGTTGACGCCAAATAGCGACCCCTATAGAAGCCCTGAGCATCAGGCAATCGCCTGAAAGGGAAAAACCCCCGAGGCACCGGACGGAACCCAAGCGCCTCAGGGGCCAGAACATCAAGGAAGGAAGTATCTCAGATGTCCAAGAAAATCATCATGGCCTGTATGGCCCTCGTCGCCCTCGCGGCGTTTGCGCTGCCGGCGTCGGCGTCCGCGGCCAACGATCCTCAGCTCACACATCCGACAGGGACCCTTCTCAATCCCACCACCGGAAGCTGCACAGGAGTGGGGGGCACAATCTGCATCACAGGAACACAGGTTGGCCACAGCTCCCTCTACAGCACATCGGGTACCAAGGAACTCACATGTAGCACAGGGACGATGACAGGGTATCTCCTGAAAAACTCCGGTGGAACCGTCGAAGGCGAAATTCATTCTGCCTCCTTTGGTGGAACCGGCGAACAGGTAGCAGGTGAGCCGCATAGAGAGTGCACAGGCGTCGGCTTCTTCTCGGCCAACACCACCGTGACAGTAAAAAGCGTGCCGTGGTGCCTCAAGTCCACGCCGCTGATGGCTGAAGACGAATTCCAGGTGAGTGGCGGCAAATGCGGCGCCGCCGCGGCAAAAATCACCTTCACCCTGTTGCCGACAGGCTTCGGCGAATGCACCTACCAGGCTACACAGACCAGCATCAAAGGAACCTATACAACAGATACCACTGGCGATGCGATCCTGACCGTCAACAAAACTAACTCGAATGCGGGATTCACTAAGACTGCGGGTAGCTTCTTCTGCCCGAGTAGTGGTGAAATCGAGATGTCGTTCACACTCGAGACAGATAATGCCGCTAAAGCAGAACCGCTCTACATCTCGTAAATAACAGGTGTATTGACAGCTCCCGGAGGCCACCAGATGTAGGCCTCCGGGGCGCCTTTCTTAGCACCGCAAGGGGGAAGCAGGGGACATAGGGTGAATTTAGGAGATAGCACTTTTCGGAAAATCGTTGCAGGCGCGTGCTGCCAGGCCATCGCGATCCTTGGCATCTTCGCGCCTGCCGGGCAGGCGGCGTGCATCAACGAAGATCTTCGAACTGGAGCCTCAAGCGCCTTGCCGGATTGCCGCGCCTATGAGCTGGTAACTCCCCCGGACACCAACGGGCGATTCGTGGGACCGCTGAACACCTATGGCTTGCCGGCTGACTCAATGCTGCCGTATGAGTTGGCATCCCCGATCCGTGACAGCGTTGTCTTTCTCTCCTACCAAGGGGCCCTTGCCCAGTTAAGTCCCGGCACCGGGGTGGCCGACACGTTCGAGGCGACGCGAACGCCGGAAGGCTGGATGACGAGCCGGCGCCTCAGTGTTTCAGGAGCCGAAACGAATAAAACCATACCCGGTGGAGTGTCCTCCGATCACCTCTACAGCGTCAACGTCGCCACCGATACCAACAGCCCGTTGACCCTGAAAAAACGAGCAACCCCGTACCTTGGCAACCCCGATGGAACCTACGAGCTGATCGGTCTTGGCAACGTGGATGGCGCTCCTGTCGCCGAACCATATGCCCAGCCCCGCTACCTCAGCCCCGGTGGAGAGCACATCATCTTCTCAACCGGAAGCAGCTTCGGGCAAAGCGATTGGTGCTTCTCCAATCCCCAATGCAAAGTCAACCGTCTCGATAGCGGTGCCCCGCCCTCGGGGACCGGCGCCGTCTACGACAGGTCTGCCGACGGCCCCACGCGCGTCCTCTCGCTGCTCCCGGGAGATGTTCCCCAAACCGCCGGTCAGCAAGCCTTCTTCAAGGGGAACTCCGAAGACGGGACCACCGTTGCATTTGAAATTTCCGGGGTTCTCTACGCCAGGATTCACAACGGCGACAGCCTCGTCGAAGAAACCGTAAAAGTTTCCGAAGGCAGCCCGATCTTCGCCGGACTGTCGAGTAACGGCAGGTACCTCTTCTACGTCAGCGGCGGGGAACCTGGGATGGTGCACCGCTTCGATACCACCACCCTGACCGACGCACCGATCAACCCGACGGCCCCAGGGCGTGTCGTAAACGTGTCGGCCGATGGCTCGCATGTGTACTTCATCGCGGAAGAAGAGATTGGCGGGGAAGGGAAAAGTGGACAACCGAACCTCTTCGTGTGGCGGCACGGCGAAGTCGCCTACATCGCGACCGTGGCGGCGAGCGATCTCGACCACACGTCTGGTCCGATCAGCGGAACTCCCGCATTGACCAATTGGACGAGTGCAGTGGTGAACGCCCAGATAAGCGAACACGGGCCAGGGGCCGATTCCTCTCGCTCCACTCCCGATGGCACCGTCCTCGTCTTTGAGTCGAAAGCGAAATTGGGCCTTTACGAAAACGCCGGCCATACCGAGGTCTACCTCTACGACAGCGAAGCCGAGAAATTGACCTGCGTGTCCTGCAACCTCACCCAGGGGGAAGCCGTTAGCGGTGCGCGCTTGCAGAACACCGTCCGCATCAATATCGCTGCGATCATCCATAACGTCACCGACGATGGTAGTGCCGTATTTTTCGAAACCAGCGAATCGCTGATTCCCCGAGATACCGACGGCGTCAACGACATCTACGAGTGGCATCGTGAAGGGAGCAGCGGCTCAGTCGATCTGATCTCGCCGGGCACCTCGACCGAATTCCCCTCGCCTGGGGAACTCTCCGGGCCACCCCCGAATGTCCTCCTCTCGGTTACCCCGGACGGCAAAGACATCGCCTTTCTTTCCCAGGACGCACTCGTGCCGGGAGCCGCCGAAGGCGGCGCACTGGCGATCTACGATGCCCGGGTCGACGGCGGCTTCCCGATGCCGCCCGCTTCGGTGGAATGCTCTGAAGAAGCCTGCCGCCCGCTTGGCCCACCGCCTCCAAGCCAAGGCCTTCAGCCCTCCGCCGCTTCGGGGACGGGCAATCTCAAGCCGCGAAGGCGCCACTGTCGTCGACACACCAAGAAGGGCAAGCGCCACAGCCGCTGCTCGAAGCGAAAGTCGAAGAAGGCGCGCAGTTCCAGCTCAGTGACCAGTACCAGCTCGTCGGAGGAAGTCCCGGAGGAGCTTTGGTCTCCTGGCGTGGCGTCCTCCTCGTCGCCTCAACCAGGGCACATCGCGGTCCCGGCTGCGACCGCATCATCAGCCAGCTCGTACGAAGGGTATGGCTTCGAAGGAGTGGGCGCCAGCAGCTCACCGAGCACCGCTGGCAGCCACCCTGACTTCACTACCGAACTCGGCTTCGAGCACACGGTTGAAGAAAACGGTGAAGTGGAAGCAGCCGCACGGACTGAAGAAGTTGCTGTCGCATTGCCTCCAGGCTTGATCGGTAACCCCAACGCGACCCCGCGATGCAAGACCGGTGACTTCGTGGCGCTGAACTGTGACCCCGATGCTCAGGTGGGGATAGCGAAGGTATTCGTGACCTGGCTGAATTCCGAATTCGCCGAGCCGATCTACAACCTCGAGCCGCCGCACCCCGACAGCGAAGTCGCTCGCCTCGGTTTCACCGGAGCCTTCTTCCCGGTGTTCCTCGATGTCAAGGTTCGCACGGCAAGCGACTACGGCGTGACCGCGACGGTCCACGGTCCTTCCGGACAGGTGTCGGTTGTCACTGCAGTGACCACTCTGTGGGGCAACCCCGCGGATTCAGGCCACGACGAACTGCGCCTGACCCAGTACGAAGCGCTCAACTGCGAATCGGGGACCGCTTGCAAAGAAGCGGGTGGAAAACGCAAAAGCGGCATCGCGGTCGCGGATCGTAAGTCCTTCATGACCAACCCTTCGGCCTGTCAACCGGGATCAGTCGATTTTGCCACTACCTCCTACCAACTCCCCGGCCAGCTGTTCACCGCCTCGGCCCCCCTCGCCCCGATAACCGACTGCATCGGCCTGCCCTTCGCCCCAAGCTTCGAAGCAGATCCCACCAGCCACGAGGCAGGAGCCCCCACCGGCCTGAAGACGGTCCTCAAGCTCCCCCAGCACCTTCTAGCCAACGAACGCGCCACCGCCACCATGCGCGAAGCCCGCGTCAC
>Ga0247768_1000050_pt1 | contig 49777 bp, 80 predicted proteins | sample UWRJL016104C6_FD_179944 | JGI IMG/M metagenome (GOLD analysis project Ga0247768, IMG submission 179944) | Plant litter microbial communities from Arlington Agricultural Research Station in Wisconsin, United States - UWRJ-L016-104C-6 | ecosystem: Environmental > Terrestrial > Plant litter >... | reverse complement strand
GTTCGGCGGCTACAGCGTCGACGACAAGCAGAGCACCGAGTCGATGCGCCGAACGCTGGTTCGCTACCGCATCGGCCCTGCCACCGATGAACAGGTCGATGAAGTTCTGGCCGCCGAGGGGGTTGAGACCCGATGAACTGGACGACCCTCCACCGGATCCCGCAGCCCGAAGACTTCGAGCCCGGCGCGCGCCCCGTCCCCACCCTCACCCACGTCTGCGTCCAAGGCGACACCCTGTCGCTGTGCAGCGGCGCAGGATTCGGTCCCGTATGGGCCGATGGCGGCGATGAGCACCCCGAGGACGTTGACTCGCTCGACCGCTGCACCGTCTGTTACTCGGTCTACGAGCGCCGCAACCGCGAGGACCGCGGGCGCGATCCCCTTCCCTCCAACCGGCTCGGCGTCCACGTCCGGCGCCGCGATGATCGGCTGGTGGCAGCGTGAACGGCGCCGTCCCCACCGATCCGGTCGCCCATACCTTCACCGATTGGCAGGCGCTCGACCACCTGGCGCGCTTCTGCTTCGAGGAGGGCCGATCCGGCGCCGACGTAGCCGAAGAGCTCGGCCGCGTCCTCGCCGCCACCGGCCGCACCCCAGAGCACCCGGCGCGCGGCCGCGAGGAATGCACCTGCGACGAGATCAACTGCTGCCCGTCCTGCCGTCAAGATGCCGAAGACCTGATCGGCTTCACGGTGCGCGACCGCGACAACGGCCGGACCTTCATCGTGGAAGAGATCGGCGACAAGGACGGTTGGCCGACGCTCGACGGCGGTCTCTCCTGGGCGCGGTCCCACGACGTGACGGTCCTGGCACCGCCTCGCGATCAGTACGACCCGACCGTCGTCTACTGCCCCGAATGCAAAGGGCCGGCCGAGAACGGGTCTCGGAACCGGATTAGCGCTACCCACGTCGAGTACCGCTGCGCCGCCGGCCGCGGTTTCTTCTCCCTGCGCGAGCCGGCCGAGGAAGCCTGATGTTCTTCTACAAACTGACCGTGACGAGGAAGACCGGCACCCCGCGCGACCTCTCGGTTCACACCGACCGGACCTACCACCACTGCACGAAACCCGACCACATCGGCGAGCACGTCGGCGCCCAGCTGGCGCGGCGCAACGTCACGTCGGTTCGGGTCGACCGGATCAACCAGGCGGCCTATCGTCGGGCGATGGAGCGGTCCTGATGCCGCGCGGCGATAAGATCGAGATCGAGAAAGGGGAATGGCCGCGTGGCGGATAACTCCAACATCAGCTGGACCGATCACACCTTCAACCCGTGGATGGGCTGCCAGCACGTCACCCACGAGTGCGACCACTGCTACGCGGACGTGCTGACCTCCGGCAGGATGGGGCTCGACGTGTTCGGCGGCCGCTCGAAGCGGAAGCGGACCAGCGACGCGCTCTGGCGCCGGCCGGCCAAATGGAATCGCGAATCCGCCGAGGACGTGCGCACCGGCGGCGGGCTCGGCAGGGTCCATCGCGTCTTCTGCGCCAGCCTCGCCGACGTGTTCGAGGATGCCCCCGGCCCCAACGAATGGCGCGACGACGTTTGGGCGGTGATCCGCGCCTGCCCGTGGGTCGATTTCCAGCTGCTCACGAAGCGCCCCGAGCTCGTGGCCGGGATGCTCCCCGCGGACTGGGGGTCGGGCTGGCCCAACGTCTGGCTCGGCACGTCGGTCGGCTACCGCGACACGGTGGACCGCGCCCGGATCCTGGGCGAGATCCCCGCCTTCAACCGCTTCATCAGCTACGAGCCGGCGCTTGGTCCCGTGATCCCCGAGGAAATCCGCGTTGTCGCCGGCGCACAGAACCCCGAGGAAAACGGCACCTTCTACGAATGGCAGGACGACTACCCCGGCCCGGGGTTGCCCTTCTACAACCAGGATGGCGAGCTCAACTTCCACTGGCTGATCGCCGGCGGCGAGTCGGGGTCGGGCTTCCGCCCGATGGACCTCCAGTGGGCGATCGACGTTCGGGACGCTTGCGAGACCGAGGAAGTCGCGTTCTTCTTCAAGCAGATCAGCGCCTTCAAGCCCGGCCAGGGCGAGGACGCGCTTGGCGAGGTCCACCACAACTTCCCGGCCGGCTGGGACCGGGCCGACCTCGCCACCCACCCCGTCTACGCCGAACAGGCGGGCGCGCTCCTGTGAATCCCCGGTTCCAGATGCAGCGCGACTTGCTGAACATCTTGGTCGCCGTCGGGGCGATCACCGAGCGGCAGTTCGTCGAAGCGATGGAGACCGTCGGCGCCGGCGAGGCGGCAGAAGAAGAAGCCTGGGCCGCCCAGCGCCAGCGCGACCGTGAGGAGTGGGCGGCGCGGCCCTGGTACCGCAAGCTGTTCACCTTCGAGCGGAAGCCGTTTTGAGCGACCAGCTGGAGCTAGAGGCGCAGCCGCGCAAGCTGCGCGACGATCCGGTCTACCAGGTCGAGTGCCCGACGTGCGGGGCGCAGGCGGGTCGGCACTGCCGGGAAGTCAAGGCGACGCGCAAACGCGAGCGCGGCCCCCTCTGGCGGCGCCCCCTGGCCGAGCCCCACGAGGACCGCCGCCCGCGATGAGCGGCAAGCAGCACGTCGAGTTCCACCGCAAGGTGCTGATGCGGCAGCACCTACTACGGCAGTGGACGCCGCCGCTCGGCACGTCGGCCTACGTCCCCTTCATCGGCGACGGCGACCTGGCGGCGTTCCTCTACGGCGACCTGCACGTCTACGGCGCCGACCTCGACCCCGACCGGATCGCCACCGCGGAAGAAGCTCTCCCCTTCGCCAACGTCGACGCCGGCGCCGGCGCGCTCCGGGTCGCCGACTGCGACTCCTGGCCATTCGCGGACCTGCGGCCGGCTCGGTTCAGCGTCGCCGACTTCGACGCCTACGCCGAGCCCTACGCGGCGTTCCGCGCCTTCTGGGCGCGCGCCGAGAAGCACGACCGGCTGGTGCTGTTCTTCACCGACGGCCAGCGGCAGGCGATGATGCGGGTCGGCAAGTGGACCTCGCCCGACGGGATGAAGCTGGAGGCGACCACCGAGGAGTCGCGCCCGATCTTCAACTCCTACCTGAGCAAGTACATCTGGCCCTGGTTCGAGGACTTCGTTGCGCCCTGGCGCGTCGTCGATCGGTTCCGGTACAGTAGAGGGTGGATGATCTATTGGGGCGCAGTGATCGAGCGATGAAAAGGTATAGCCAGCGCCATGAAGCCGAAGTGATCGACCTGTATCAGGAAGGGCACGGTCTGCCGACGATTGAGCGTCTTCTGGGGGTGCCGAGATCGAGCACCTGGAATATCTTGGTTCGTAACGGAATCGAGCGCCGCCCCCTCAAAGCGGCTTGTGCGGGCAACGAGCCGCCCAAGGGACCGCTAGACGTTGTGGAATTGACGCGGACGACCTGGCTTCATGAACAGGGTCTTACCTACGCCCAGATTGGCGAGTTGCTCGGGGTCGGTCGCCTTGCCGTCAAGGCGCGGATTCAGGCGGCCCGGGATCGCCTTGGGTACAAGCAACGCAACTCAGGCCGGGTCAACCGAACCCTTGGAATCCCTGCACACGTACAGAAGGTGGTGGCAAATTGGGCCGCCTGAATCGGATCGACGTTCGCGGCCCTGACGATTGCTGGCCGTGGACCGGCCCGCGACTTCCAAAGGGCTACGGCCGTGTCTACATCGACGGCCGCGACAGCTACGTCCACCGCGTGGTCTGGGAGGAAGAGAACGGCCCGATCCCCGATGGGATGCTGGTCTGCCACACCTGCGACAACCCGCCCTGCTGCAACCCGGCGCACCTGTTCCTGGGGACGAACGCCGACAACCTCGCCGATATGCGGGCGAAGGGTCGCGCTGCTCCATTGCCGCCCAGACCTGGCGAGCGCAACCCGGCCGCGAAACTCACCGAGGCCGATGTACAGCGCATCCGCGATCTCTGTGGCCGCCAAAGCCAGGCATCGGTCGCCCGCGAGTTCGGGGTCAGCACGTCCCTGGTCTCCAAAATCGTCAAGCGACAGGCGTGGGCGCATGTCTGAGCCCACCTTCGACGTCGACGCCCGCGCCGCGTTCCTCGAGCACCTGCGCGGCGGGATGCTGATCGGCGCCGCCGCCTACGTCCTCAAGGTCCCCCGCGCCGAGGTCGAAGGCGTGATCGCCGAGGACGCCGATTTCGCCCTGGCCGTCCGCGAGGCCGAAGCCACCGCCACCGAGCACGTCCAAGAGGCGGTCTACCAGGCGGCGGTCTCCGGCAACGTCCAGGCGGCCAAGCTCTGGTTTGCCCTCAAGGGCTCGCTTCCCGGCCGGACGGGGGCGCCGCGATCGCCTTCGCCGACCCCGCCCGCCGGCGTCGACCCCGAGCTCGACGCCGCACTGGGCGACATAGGCTAGACACCCTCTCTCGCGCTCTCACAGGCCGCGTCGCGCCCTAGCCGGCGCTGGCGCACCATCTACGCCCTGATCCGTCCGGCCCGCTTCCTAGTGTGTCGCCATGCTGCTCGATCGACTCCTCAGCCGTGGCCGCCGTCGTCGCCAGGACGCCGAACTCTCCCACCGGCAGTCGACTACCGCCGACCTCGCCCTGGAGAACGCCCGCACTCTTGCCATCGTCGCCGGTCCCTGGCAGATCGCCGCCGACTACGGGATGCTGCCCGAGCTCTCGCTGCCGGAGATCGCCGAGCAGTTCGCCCGCGACGCCTACCACGGCGACGCCGCGGTGCAGGCGGCGGCCAAAGCGGGCGCGATGGCTGGCTTCGATCAGTGGCTGGCTGGCCACCCCGACCCGGATCCGGTGGACTGATGAGCCGCTGGGAACGGATCGTTGAATGGCTGCGCCGGTTCAGCTATCACGTTTCCGAGTTCTTCCGCGGTCGATGACGCGCGCTTTCGACGCCTGCTGGGGCGGATGGGGCAAGCGACCCTCCCAACGGTAGGGCGCCCCACCGACGAGGCGATCGCGGCCGCACTCTCGCGGCTCGACGCCCAGCTGGCGCCACCGCCGGTCGAGTACTCGCCGCCACGCTGGCAGTGGGCGAGCTCGGCGGGGCGCTGTACCTGGTGCAAGCGCAGCAACGTCCAGCTGCTCTACAAGGTCCGGTCTCAACCGACCTTCACCTATGGCGCCAACGGGCCGACCGGCCGGGACCGGGTGATGAGCGCTGAATGCCTCGACCTCGACGACTGCGCCGCCCACCGCGATCGCCAGCGCGAGGTTCAGGATCGCCGACGCGGCCGCCTCTTCGTCATCGCCCACCCTCCCTACACCGGCCCCTACCGCCCCGGTCACTGCCGCTGGTGCGGCGATCCGATCGTCCTGGTCGACCCGAGCGACTACCGCCGGCGGGCGCGGCTCACCCACCGCGGCGATGAGTACGAGGTCGGCGATCGCAACTGCGCCAGCGACTACTACCTCAGCACCACCTACGACGCCCGCACCGCCGTTGTCCGGCGCGACCTGCTCGCCCACGGCTACGTCTTCTGCCAGGACTGCGGCCTGGTCTGCGTCGAACTGGTCGAGGGCGCGGCCTCCCGCTACGGGCGCGACGCCCGGGAAAGGCCGGGTTGCACCTGGGAGGCCGACCACCGAATCCCCCTTGAGGATGGGGGCAAGCACGAGCTCGACAACCTCCAGTGCCTCTGCGTCGGCTGCCACCGGCGGAAGACCGCCCGCGAGAACCGGGCACGCGCCGCTCGGCGGGCTAGTCTTCCCCGTCGTGAGCAACCGCGCCCGCCGAGAAGAGACCCGCGCCCTTCGCCGGCGCCTGATCCCTTCTGAGGACACGATCTCGATCACGGTGCGGCTCACCTTCCCCTGCCCCAGGATGATCTTCCGCGATCGCCTGGTCGAAGTCGGCCCCGGCGTCGTCATGCTCTGCCCCACCCCCCAGCTGGAGGCAATCGTCTGATGGCGAAGGGCAAGCGCAACCGCCGCGGTCGAAGGCGCCTTCGAGAGGGCGCGCTCAGTGCCGAACAGACGCCCACGCGCCCGCCCGCCCGGCCGAAGCTAGTTCCCCTTCACACCGATCCCGGCGCACTGCTCAGGGCCGATCAGCCGAACCCGCCCCGCGTCGTCGGTCACGTCGGCTCCGAGGCCGAACGCGCGATCCTCGAGTAGATGCCCGGCGGCCGACCCTCGAAAATCCACCTGTCGGTCAAGGTGACGAACGGCGAGACCGGGGCCAAGGAAGAGATCCCGATCACCGAGGCCATCTGCCGCATGGTCTCGCTGGGCGTGTGGCCCGGCAACGCCGCCCAGTCCTACGGGGTCAGCCGACAGACCCTCCACACCTGGCGCACCCGGGGGGAGGCAGCGCAGGCGAACGCCGCCGAGCACAGCGACGGGGAGGAGATCGACTTCGACCTGGTGCCCGAGGACGACCTCCCCTACGCGCTGTTTCTTGACGCCTTATCGTGCGCGGAGGCGCGAGGGCTCGCCTGGCACGAGCTCAACGTCCGCAAGGCGGCGCAGGGGAACCGGGAAGCGGGGGGCCGGCTCTCGCTGGAGTTCCTGGCCCGCCGCCAGCGCGACCAGTACGCCCGCGAGGTCAAGCTCCAGCACGGCGGCAAGGTGCTGGTCGAGGTTGAGGCCGAGGTCGACGAGGCCATTGAGGGGCTGGTCGAGCAGCTTGGCACCGGCGACCCGAGCGATCCGCGCGGGGACTAGATGGCCTCGACCGACGCCTGGCGCAGCTGGTCGCTGCCGGCGAAGTTCCGCACCTACGCACGCCTCCGCTACGAGCTCTGGCTGCGCACCGCCCACGCCGGCCAGCTACCGCCCCCCGAGTTCGTCAACGGCACCGCCGGGATTTGGTACGCCCGTGGGGGGCGCGGCACCGGGAAGACGCGCACCGGCGCCGAGACCTTCGCCCGCCTGGTCCTGAGCAACCCGCCCGGTGACTGGGGGATCGTCGCCCCCACCTTCGCCGACGCCCGCGACAAGTGCATCGAGGGCGTGAGCGGCCTGAAACCGATCTTCGGCCCCCTGGTGGCGAAGTGGAACCGCTCGATCGGGGAGATGCACCTGCACACCGGGGCGCGGATCATGATCGACGGGGGCGACGACGGCGCCCTGCGGGTCCAGGGCGAAAACCTGATGGGGGCGTGGATCGACGAGGTTGGCCTGATCCGCGACTGGGAAACGACCTGGGAGGACTCCCTCAGCTTCGCCGTCCGGCTGGACCCCGGCCTGATCATGGCGACCGGCACCCCGAAGGGCAAGGTCGGCCTGGTCAAGCTCCTGCTCGAGGATCCCGACTGCGTAGAGACCTACCTCAAGCTCGCCGACAACGAAGAGAACCTGAGCGAGAAACAGCTGCGACGCCTCAAGCGCCGGTACGAAGGGACCCGCCGCGGCCGGCAGGAGCTTCACGGCGAGGTACTTGACGACGTGGAGGGCGCGCTCTGGACCTGGGCGATGATCGAGGCCAACCGCCGGGACCGCGAGCAGAAGGCGAAGGTGCTGCGCACCCACGGCCGCCGGTGCGTGGTCGCCATCGACCCGTCCACCACCGCCGGCGAAGACTCAGACGAGACCGGGATTGTCGCCTGCGCGCGGATCCCTGGCCGGGCGGACCTGCTGAAAGACCTCGACGACGAGGCGCGGCGCTTCGATCACGGCTTCGTGCTCGACGATAAGAGCGGCCGCTACTCCCCGATGGGATGGGCCGAAACCGCGGTCGCCCTCTACTACGAGCTCGGCGCCGACCGGATCGTGGCCGAGCGCAACCAGGGCGGGGATATGGTCGAGTCGACGATCCGCACCGTCGACCCCAACGTCCCCGTCACGCTGGTCTGGGCGTCGAAGGGCAAGCAGCCGCGCGCCGAGCCGATCTCCGCGCTCTACGAGCAGAACCGGGTCCACCACGTCGGCACCTTCCCCGAGCTCGAGTCGGAGCAGACGACCTGGGTCCCGGGCGAGGACTCGCCGAACCACATGGACGCTGCGGTCTGGGGCTTCACCGACCTCTTCGACCAGTCGGTCCCCGACACCGTGGTCGCCGCGGCGGGATCGAACAGTGGGCCGGTCGATGAGCTCGCCGGGAAGCAGTGGTAGCCTCGCAGGCATGGAGCCGCCCTGGAGTGACCCCGGCCCATTGAGGCCGGAGGACATACGGGCCGCTGCGAAGAAGATCCGCGACCAGCCGCCAGCGCCGCCCCACGGCACGCCGGAGAACCCGCACCTGATCTCGCCGTCGGCCTTCGCTGGCGGGGGCGGCTTCTGCATCACCTGCGGCCTCTTCGTTTCAAGCGCGAACCCGAACTAGTCCCCTCCAGGCGGTAGGCTCGCCCCCTCAATCAACGACCCCGAGGAGGGCAGTATGACGCTGGACCAAGAGGAGAAACAACGCCTGGCGCAGCTGGGGCTTGACCGCCGGCTGGCCGAGGCAGTAGCGGCGCTCGACGAAGAGGCGGCGATCTTCTTGCGCCTCGCCGGCGACGAGAGCGCCGAGGAGGCCGAGATCATGCAGGCGGCCAGCAACTACCGCGCCGCGGTGCAGCGCCGCAACATCGCCTACGACAAAGCGTGTGGTGTCGCCGAGGACCAGGCCGGCGCCCCCACGTCGACGCTCGGCGTCGACCCCGAGGAGTTGAAGCGGATGGTCGAGGAGGCCACCGCCGGCGCCGCGCCCCCGAAGATCGACGGCGACGCCCTGCGCGCCGCGGTCGACGAGGCGATCAAGGCCCAGCTGCCGGGGCTGGTCAAGGCCGAGGTCGACAAGGCCAGCCAGGGCACGGCCAGCGAGACCCGGAAACCGTCGGGCACCCAGGCGAAATCATCGTGAACTGGTCGAGCGAAGTGCCGGCCGTTCCGGTCGCCGAGGTCTACGACGCGATCGACGGGCACACCCCCGAGGGGCTGACCGGCGACGCCGTGACCCAGCTGGCCGCCGCGAAGAGCGGGGCCAAGGCCGCGATCGCCGAGCTCGAGGTCCCCGACGGGATGCACGTCGGCGTCGAGTTCGCCGGCGAGACCGGGCCGACGCCCCTGCCGGGGGTGACGACCAGGATCCGCCAGGTCGAGCCGCCGCCGGTCCCCGAGCCGGTCGCCGATGAGGCCGAGGAGAAGGAGCTCGCGCCGGCCTGATCGGAGCGATACAGTTCCGGCGTCCCAGCTAAGGGGGCGTTGAGCAGAAGGGGCGCATCTGGACGCGCCCCTTCTGCGTTCTGGGGGTCGAGGTCGGTTCTAGGCTTTGGTCGTGGCCAAAGAAACGCCGATCTTCGCCTTGCCCTACCCCGAGCCGACGGACCCGCCCAACGGGGCGGTCCAGATCGAAGCGGCGGTCGAACGGGTCGAGGAAATCCTTGCTCAGATCGAGGAATTGCTGCTCAACGCCCCGGCGGCGGGCCAGATCATCATCGTCAACGGCACGAACGATCCGGTCTACAAATCCGTCACCGGGGATATTGGCCTCAGCACCGGGGGCGTGACCTCGATCGGAGAAGAAAAGGTCGCGACCACGATGGTCAAAAACCTCGCGATCACGGCGGCCAAGCTCGCCGACCAGGCGGTGACGAACGCGAAGCTGGGCCTGCTGGCGGTGGGGGCCGAAAACCTCAACAACCTCGCCGTCACCGAAGCCAAGCTCGCCGCCCTGGCGGTCAGCGCCGGGAAGATCGCGGCCGAAGCAGTCGAAACCGGGAAGATCAAAGCCTCTGCGGTGACCGAAGCGAAGATCGCCGCCGAAGCGGTGACGACGGCCAAAATCGCCAATCTGGCGGTGACGGAACCGAAGCTTGGCGACGGTGCGGCTACCTCGCGGAAGATGAAACCGACCGTCGGCGAAAAAGCGATGAGTGCCGAAGCGCTCGTGTTGGAAGAACTCTACGCCGATCTGGCTGGCTGCCAACTGGAAATCACGCCCGCAGTGGCCAGCAACCTAGTAGTGACCGGAGTCTTCGAGGTCGTGGCTGTTGAAGCTGCGGTCGAAATGTACGGCTCGGTCAAGGTCGATGCCGAAGCCGAGAAAGGCACGGTGGCACGCTACCGCGGGGGGGCTGCCAGCGCTCGCTCAACGGTGATGCAAACCTGGGTTATCCCGCTGACGGCCGCACTGCACACGATCAAATTGCGAGCAAAACGTAACTCGGCCGCAAAAGGAACCGTGTTCCAACCCGGCACGAAGATGAGCTACCAGCTTTTCGCAGCCTAGCTAGGGGCGAACGCCCAGGCCGCGGTCCTAAAGCTTCGCGATCATCCGGCACAGGGCGTTATGCCGGGGCCGGCCGCCAATCGGCTCGCTCCCGTAGATTGGGCCTCGCCCCCACAGGTGCTCCCGCCGGATCACCGGCTTGACGGCGCACTCGGCGTACACGTCGGCGAACTTCTCGTTGGGCGTCAGGTAGTCGACCTCTTCTACGTCGGCGTACCACGGCCCCTCGAGGGCGAGGATCGCCATGAACCGAGCTCGCATCCAATCGGGCAGGAAATCGGCGTCGACGTTATGGCCGATCTCGTGGTAGAAGGTCCCGCGCGGGTAGGCGCGCCCGATCATCTCCGGGGCCAGCCAAATCTTCCCTTCGCTCGGCCGGGTGCAACCCGCGAAGTTCAGGACCCGGCTGGGGCATCCCTTCGCTTCCGTGGTCTCGATCACTTCAAGGGTCACTTCGGGCGTCGGCATCTTCGATTCGTCGGCCCACGCCTGGTAGGGGTAGGAACACGGGTCGCAGGTGATCGTCGCCGCCGGCGCCTGGGGCGCGCACACGGCCGCCAGGATCAGGGCCAGGATGGGGATCAGGATTCGCTTCACGGGGGTCTCCCTTCGTTTGGTCACTCTCGGATCGTTGCATAAGGGTTGCCGCGCGTCAACGGTTCTGCTAGGTTGGGCGCCCCCCAGTCGAAAGGAACCGCTCTCCCGATGGCAGACTCCCCGAAGGGCTACATGCACCCCGAGCACGCGGCCGCTTTGAACGCCGCGCTACAGCGACAGATCAAGAAACAGGAGGCATCGTGCTCAAAGAACAAGCCGATCAAATAGTCGCGGCGTTCTCTTCCCATTTCCGCGGCCGCGAGATCGAAATCCTCACCCGAGGGAATGAAGACGCCCGCGATGCTGGGATCGCGCAGCAGTACAGGGTGCGAACCTATTTCGGGAGCGCTGGCGGCCATGTGGCGGCCCTCGACCGTGAGGACATGGTGAAGCTGATCGAGATCACCCACTCGGCATCGACGGTCGAGAATCAGGTCGAACTCGATCTACTCCCCGTCGATCGTGGGATGCTGGAGATCCGGGTGGTCCTCGAGTGACGGGCCGCGGCCACTTTGAGGTCTTCCCCGTCAGGCACGAGGCGCCCGCCGTCGCCGGCATCATCGGGGAACCGACCGGCCGGTATCGCTGGCGGTTCCTCGACGACGCCGGCCGCGAGCGGATGGTCTCGACCCGCGAGTTCCGCGACGAGGGGAAGGCGAAAGCCGACGCCGGCGATCTCGCGATAGCTCTCCGCACTGCGACTTACGGCTTGCGCTGGTCGCAGGAGATCGCCGACGCGGTGCGCGTCGTCGACGTGTAGGATCGCGGTCGCGCCCCCCGCCGCCGGGCGCGGTTGTGACTCGATGACCGTGGGTCGCGGGCGATTCCGGGGCGGGGGCGCATCTAAGGGGTAGACACCCTCGGTAGCGTGGGTGCCAAGTGGCAGAGGCGAAGGCACCTACCAAGGCAATCGGCCGCGCGGGCATGACGACCAGCGCCGGCGGGCTTCTGCCCTGGTCGGTCTGGTTCGACGATCGGGAGTACGCCCCCGACGTTCGCTGGCCGCAGTCGGTGACGACCTACCGCCGGATGCAGACCGACGCCCAGCTGAAGGGGCTGCTGCTCGCGACGACGCTCCCGATTCAGCGGATGCGCTGGGAGATCGACCCGAACGGCGCCCGCCCCGAGGTCGTCGCCCACACCTGCGCGAGCCTCAACCTTCCCGAAGTGGGGGCCGACACGCCGCGCCCGCGCCGCCGCCGCAAACGCTTCGACTTCGGCCGTCACCTGCGCCACTCCCTCCAGGCGCTCTCCTACGGCCACTACTACTTCGAGGAAGAATACGATTACGGCGATCCGCGCATGGGGGGCGACGGGCTCTACCGCCTGGCGAAACTGGGCACCCGCCCGCCGCGCACGATCATGAACATCGCCACCGAGGACGACGGCTCGCTGAAAGGGATCCAGCAGAACATCTGGGTCGCCGGCGGCCCGATCAGCGCCGGCGGCGCCATGTTCGGCCCGATCATCGAAGCCAACCGGCTCCTGCCCTACCTCTGGGACACCGAGGACGACGCCGACTGGGTGGGCCGGTCGATGCTTCGCCCCTGCCTGCGCGACTGGCTGGTCAAGGATGCGCTGATCCGCGTCGACGCCGCCAAGCACCAGCGGAACGGGATGGGCGTCCCCTGGTTCGAGGTCGACGCCAACGCGAGCGACAAGCAGGTTCGGGAACTCGCCGAAATCGCCGAACGCTGGCGCGCCGGCGAGGCGAGCGGCGGCGCCGGCCCGGGCAAGCTGCACCTGAAGGGCGTCGAGGGCGATCTGCCGGACACGATCCGCAGCATCCGGTACCACGATGAGCAGATGAGCAAGGCGTTCCTCTTGCTCTTCTTCAACCTGGGGGGCGACGCGACCAGCGGCAGCCGCGCGCTCGGCGGGGAGTTCATCGAGTGGTCGATCGAAGGGCAGGACGCCGTAGCCGAGTGGCTGCGCGACGCGACCCAGGAGCAGATCGAGCGCGAGGTCTTCTGGAACTGGGGCGACGATGAGCAGCCCCCCGCCCTGGTCTGCCAGCGCACCGAGTCCGAAGAGCTCGCCTTCGCCGACTTGGTGAAAGGCTACGAAACCGGCCTGATCGCGATCGGCGCCAGCGAGGGCGAAGAGGACCAGGGCGACGAACAGATGAGCGAGCTCGGCGCCTACATCACCCAGCGCTTCCACCTTCCGCGGGGCGCTGGCCGGATCTCGGTCCCTGCAACCCCTTCCCCCGCTGCAACCCCGCCTGCGCCCGCACCGGCGCCCTCAGCGCGCCAGCCGGCCCGTTCTGCAGCTGCGTCGGCGCTGGAGGCCGTGATCGACCGCCCCCTGCGATGGGCCGACGCAGCCAGGGCTGCAGGCATGGACCCGAAGCATGGCACCGCCCGCCGTGCTCGAGACCAGCTGGTCGCCGCCGGCAAAATCGAGCGCCGTGCCAACGATCGGGTGGCACCTGTGGCACCTGAGGCCGGGATGCAGCTGCCCGATCGTGAGCTCCGGCGCGAGCTCACCCAGGCCGAGGTCGACGCCGCGGTGGACTTCGCCGCGATGGAGGAGGTCTACACGTCCGGCCGCGAGACCCTGGTCGAAGCCGTCCAGGCCGCCCAGGGAGCGCAGATCGACGAACTGGTCGAGGCGGTCGCCGCGGCCGACGGCGACGCTGCAACCCTCGCCAGCCTCAGCGTCGAGCCGGTCCCCGTCGAGTTGATCGAAGAGCACCTGCTCGAAGTGGCGGCCGCCGGCGTCGCCGCCGCCAGGGAAGAGCGCAGCGCCCAGTTGGCACCTTCCGCTGGAGCCGCGCCCCCGAGTGCCAGCGCCGACGAACCGGAGCCGGACCAGGAGGCGATCGACCGCACCGTCCACGAGCGCGCCGAGGTCGTCGCCCTCACCCTCGCCGCTGGGCTCGCGGCCTCAGCCTCCAAACGAGCGGCCGCGGTCTCCGCGCTCCCACCCGACACGGCTGCATCCGACGTGCGGGAACACCTGGAGGGGCTGAAAGGCGCCGCGCTCGAAGAACAGATCGGCGGCGCCGTTAGCCAGGCGTACAACACCGGCCGCCGGGAGTTCATCCGGGTCGCCAACGCGAAAGCAGTCTTCGCCTCCGAGATTCTGGACGGCAACACCTGCGGCAACTGCGCCGGCGTCGACGGGACCGAATGGCCCTCGCTGGCCGAGGCCGAAGTTGCCTACCCGCTGGGCGGCTTCGTCGAATGCGAAGCCGGGCTTCGCTGCCGCGGGACCTTGATCGCGACCTACTAAACTTCGTCGCACCCAACCCGAGGCGACGACGCGGGCATAGCGGAGGGTCCTTAGTAGGCGCAACGCACCCCGGATCAGGGATTGCGCCCAGGAGGTCTGGGGAGTCGGTGGCGGGTAGCCCAGCAAGAGGCCCGCCGGAGGGTCCGCCACCGCACCTTTCCGCCTGCATAGGCGCTACGTTCACCACAGTGGAACGCCGCAAGATGGAGATCGGGATGCAGGTCCGGGTGCTGCCGGTCCACGGTCGCCGCCAGCGTCACGAGGGGCGCCCCGCCACGGTGCTCGAGCTCCCCACCGAAAGCCGGGGCCGCGCCCGGGTCGCCTTTGCCGCTGGCGGAACCGCAAAGGTCCCGATCGCCCGCCTCATAAACCGTTGACGCGCGGCAACCTTTCTGCTACCCTTACGGCGTGATCCTGTTCCTCTCTCGAAAGGCTTGACCATGAAGCTCACTAAGGACCGAGCCAAGGCCGAACACAAGGCCCGCGTTCTCTACCAAAAACGGCGAGAAAGCCACCCCGTGCCTCTTCCGGTCTGGGACAACCTCACTGAGACCGAGCGGGCAATGGCCGTCGAGCAGGCCGCCTCCTTATCCGCCGCCGAGGTCGCCTGATGCCCTGGCCCGAAATCCTCCACGTCGGCGATCGCATCACCCTCGCCGACGTGGGCCAGGTCAAGGTCGACCGGCTCGACGTTTGCCTGCGCCCGTCGAGCGACGCCGCCGGCGAGGAGTTCTCGGCCAGCGTCGACGCCCTCGAGCTCGGCGAGCACGGCCCGACGTTCGTGATCGGCTACGGCGACAAGTGGGCCTACGGGTTCAAGGCGATCCCTGGCTCGATCGAAGGTCCGTACACCGTCCAGAAGCGCTGCGACCGCCGCGAGCGCCCCCACCTGCACGAGGAGGAACACGAGAACCTGACGCTGGAGAAGGCGATCATGAAGGTCGAGGATCTGGGCGGCCCCGACGACCCCGACGGGATCGGCGAGCTCGAGCCCGGCGAGAGCCACACCTACATCGTCGACGACGACTGGAACGATGAGGTCGAAGTGCGGAGGGCGTCCGAGGATGCCTAGCGACCACTTCACGGCGACCCCCGCCGCCCGCCAGGACTTCACGATCTACAGGCGCGGCGAGGGGACGCATATCGAGTTCGACCCGCCCGCCGACCCGGCCGTCGTCAACGCCGCGCTGCGGATCAACCGGATCATCAACCGCCAGATTCGGCGCATGTGCCGGGAGTCGCACCTGCGCAACGCGCCAGGGTGGATCGACGCCGACCCGCCCGCCTTCGTCTTCCCCTGGTGGGGGCCGGCCTGGCGCCCCTTCGACTGGGCGGTCGACTGATGCAGATCGGGGATATGCACTGGGCGGTCGTCGCTCGCGACGAACTCGAAGAGGAAGGGCGCCCCACGACGGCTGACCTGGTGGCGATCAAGCTCGGCTGGTTCGTCGGCGTGCTCGACCCCGGCGACTCCCCGGTCCCGATCAGCACCGCCCCGGACACCGAGCGCGCCACAACGGCGCTGCTCGCGGCCGCCGAGCAGGGCTACGTCGGGTCGCCGCGCTGATGCCCGCGATCGCCAACTGGACCACCGAGGCGAAGCTCGCCGCCATGCTCGAGCAGGGCTGGACCGAGCGGGACCGGCGCGATATCCCCGAGGAGGAGCGCACGCTTCTACGCCTGCATCACGCCGGCGATCGGGTCGAAACGTTCCGCAGCCTTCCCTTCGCCACCGCGGGCGATCAGCTGACCTTGACGTGAGTGATCGCCGCGCCCCGATCCCGGGTGCCAAACTCCGCGGCTTGCGCGAGGCGCTGGAGCGCGACGGTCGGGTCCGCCTCAAGACCGGCCGGGTGGTCGCGTTCGTCGACTGCCCCGACTGCGAGGGCAGCGGCCGCGTTCCTGAGCCGGATTACCCGCTCCAGCCGCCCGAGACCGTCACGAGGTCGAAACCCTGCGAGAGGTGCGGCGGAACCAAGGTCCGGGTGCTGGTCCACGGCACCGCCGGCGGCCTCTCGCGCTACCGGCTCGACGACGCCGGCGACTTCGAGCGGGCCTACAAGATGGCGCTCTTCGGCCCCGCCCCGATCCCCCAGCCGCAGAGCAAGCGCGACTTCGGCGACGATCCGCCGTTCTAGTCCGTAGGGTGTCGACTTGTCGGCCGGGTGGCTGCCGACACCGCCGCGGGACTGCAGTCCCGCGTAGAAGGGCAGCGGCACTCGTTTGCGGGGTTGGGGGGTGCCGCTGCCCTTATCGTTCGGCCTATGCCCGCCCTCGCGACGATCCCCGACGTTGAGCTCATGACCGTCGGTATGGATTGGCCGGGGGCGCACGGCGAGCTCACCTTCCGCTTCGACCACCTGGCCGACGCGGTGACGGCCGCCAACGACGATCCCCACATTCAGGTGCCGCGCCTCAAGATCGGCCACGCCGACCCGCGCTTCAACTCCGGCGAGGGGGATCACGATCCGTTCTACGTGCCCGGGGACGGCGAGCCCGCGCTCGGCTCGATCGAAAACCTGCGCCTCGAGAACCAGGGCGCGGTGCTGGTCGGCGACTTCGTGCGCGTTCCCCTCTGGCTGGCGGAAATCATGCCGGCGGCCTACCCGTCGCGCTCGATCGAGGGCGCCTATCACGACGGCCGCTGGGAGGTCGAAACGCCTGGCGGCAAGAAATACAGCTTCGTCCTCACCGCCGTCGCCCTGCTCGGAATCTTCCGCCCAGCGGTCGAAGATTTGGAGGATTTGCAGGCATTTCTTACCGAAGGCGAGGGCGTCGAATACGTCACGCCCGAGGATCTGGCCGCTGCCGAACAGGGGTAAGCGGCGGTGCCAACATAGGGATCGTGGATCGCCTACCCAAGCCCGTCGCCAAATCCGGCCCCCGTCGCGCCTCCGCTTCGCGCCTCCGCACCCCCGCCGACGCGGCCGCCGATATCGACCGGGTGGTCGAGACCTACATCACCGAGGTCATTCTCGAAGAGAACCCCGGTGACGAGGACGGGATGTACTGGTGGTGGCCCCGCGCCGCCTGGGTCGACCCGAACCAGCTGATCGTCGACGCCGACGACGGCACCCTTCGCCGGGTCCCGTTCACGACCAACGATCAGCAGGAAATCACCTTCGCCGAGCCCGTCGAGGTCTTGGAGACCTTCGTCGATATCTCGCCTTCCGCCAAAGCCCAGGTGCTCGCCGCCGCACACGCGGACGCGAAACCCCGCTCTGCAATGCGGGTTTTCGCCTCTCGCGAGGAGGTTCCCGGCCTCCCTCAAAAAGACCCCGAGGCAGGGGTAGGGGACCCCGGTAACAATGTTGGCATGACCCCGGAGCAACTGAAAGCACTCGGCCTCGCGGAGGACGCGACCCCCGAGCAGATCAACGCCCGCATCGCAGAGCTCACTGCCCTGGAGGCAGCGGCCGGCGAGGGCGGCGAGGGTGGAGAGCCCGCCCCCGGAGAGGGCGGCGAGGGCGAGGGCGGCGAGGGTGCCCCGGCCGGAGAGGGCGGCGAGCCCGCCCCCGGCGAGGGAGAGCCCGCAGGCGGCGAGGGTGGGGCAACCCCCCCGGCGGCCGGCGCCGGCACCGACGGGATGGTCCGGGTACCAGCTTCCGAGTGGGAGCGCGTCCAGCAGGGCGCGACCGCCGGGGCGAAAGTCGCCGCCGAGGCCGAGGTCAAACGGCGCGACGACACGATCGCCGCGGCCACCGCGGTCGGCAAAATCGCCCCGTCGGCAAAAGCTTCGATGGAGAACCTGCACGAGCGGGATCCCGAGTCCTTCTACAACCTGCTCACCGCCAGCGTCGACAAAGGCGGCTTGGCCGAAGGGCTGCACCCCGTCACCCGCCAGGGCGGCGCCGGCCAGCAGCAGGGCGCGACCGCATCGGCGGCGCTCACCCCCCAGCGGATGGGTCAACTCTTCCCCGAGGTCGCCTTCGCAGGCGCAGGAAGTAACGGCTGATGGAGCGCCTGGCACGTCACCCCGTCAACGAGGTCTCGGTCAAGGCCGAGCGCGAGCAGCTGCTCTGCGGCCGCTTCGTCACCTTCGATGGCAAGAGCGCCCAGGGCGATATCAAGGCGCGACTCGCTCCGGCGGGCTCGGCCCGGATCTTCGGCATCCCGCAGTACGACACCGCGGATCCGAAAGCCAACCCCGCCCCCGACGCCCACGATCTCACCCTGCGGACCGACGTGTACCGCGGCGGCTCGATCGGCTGGGTGGTCGCCGGCGAGGAAATCGACGCCGAACAGGAGCTTGCGGTCGGCGCCGACGGCAAGGCGATCGCCGCCGACTCCGCGGTCTCCGCGTCCCTAAAAACCGGCGTGGTCGGCGAAAACAACGCGATCACCTGGACCTCTCGCGAGGAGGGCGTCGACGGCAACGACACGACCGTCACCCTGGTCGACCCGGCCGGCAACAACAAAGCTCTTGAAGTCGACGTGAACGGCAACGACGTGGTGGTCAAACTCGCCACGGACGCCGAAGGCAAAATCACGTCGACCCCGGCCACGATCGCCGCCGCGGTTCTCGCGCACGACGTAGCCTCCCAGCTGGTCACGACCGCCAACACGGGCGCCTCCACCGGCGCCGGCAAAGTGAAAGCGGTCGCGAAAACCAACCTCGCGGGCGGCACCGACTCGGCCACCGCGGTCGCTCAGGCGTTCACCGGCGGCGATGCCGACGACTACCTGGAAATCGAGGTCTACTGATGCTGCCGACCGCCGTCCACGATCCGCAGGGCTCCGAACTTCGCCGTCTGCTGGACCGCGCCGGACTGTCGGGCGTCGAGCTCGACGACCACGGTCAGCTGCCGGTACTCGCCGGCGCCGAGGTCCCGCCGCAGAACCCGGTCTTCGCGCCGGTGCTCGGAGGGATCGAGGTCGAAGGCACCCGCCTGACGGTCGACTCCTACGTCAACCCGCCGACCCAGATCCCGGCGATCATCCGCAACCTGGTCGCCGCCAACGAGGGTTACTTCGCCGAGCGCATCTTCGCCACCCCCGGCTTCACGGTCGAAGGTGGGGCGATCGTCTACGAGGAGACCTTCCCCGAGGACTTCTTCCTGCCCGAGGACCAGAGCATCGCGCCTCGCGCCCCCGGCGCCCCGGCGCCGACGCTCGGCTCGACCCGGCGCGCGCCGAAGATCGCCCGCCCGGAGTCCTGGTCTGGCGCGATCGAAGTCACCGACGAGGCGCGCAAACACAACAAAGTGATCACGATCCGGCGCCAGTTCACCCAGGCCGCCAACACGATCGCCGACCGCATTCAGACCCGGGCGATGGAAGTCCTCGCCAAAGTGGTCGCCGAGTGGGGCCGCCAGATCGAAGCGACCCACGGTTGGCGGATCGACCTGCCGAACGGCATCAGCCAGGTCAACCCGAACAAACTTCCGGCCGCGACCTTCGCCCGCGTGATGCGGCAGTTCATCGAGGACAAAGCGGGGATGCGCCCCGACCTGATGATCCTCAACCCGCTCGACGCGGAAGTCCTCCAGGTGGTCTACCAGGATCGCCTCCAGGCGATGCTCGACCTCTGGAAACTGACCATGCTGGTCTCCCCGATGGCGCCGGAGGGCGAACCGTACTTCATCAAATCCGGCGGGATCGGCGTCATGGCCTTCGACAAACCGCTGACCCAGGAGCAGCACCGGGTCCGGGGCTTCAAGGACGTGTTCGAACTCGACGTGCAGCCGGTCCTGGTCGCCTTCGACGCGAGCGCGATCACGCAGCTGACCGGGGTCGACAAAGAAGCCTGATCCTTCCGCCTCTCTGTCCCGTCTGCGACCCGCCTGGTGCGGGTCGCCTTCGTTCTGGGGGTCCCGGCCGGCCGTAGCCTTGAGCTATGTCGGAAGAGCCGCCGCCCTACCGCCCCAGCGTCCTAGAAGTCGCCTCCTACATCAGGGCGCGGACCAAGATCGACGGCGGCGCGATCGCCGGCACCTTCAACGACCTGACCAAGGTCAAACCGCCGGAAGTCGAATCCATTATCGAGCAGGCGGTCGGGCTGATCCTCTCGGACCTGGGCGGCGTCCCCTGCACGGACAAGCTCCAAGAATCCATGAAGTCGGTCGCGGCCATCCTCGCCGCCATGCTGGTCGAGCAGAGCCTCTTTCCCGAGCAGACCACCGGTGCCGGCAACAGCTTCGCCTCCCTCGAGAAGCTCTACAAACCGAAGATGAAGAGCTTGGCCGAGCAGGTCGAGAAGCAGTGCGGGACCGGCGGCGGGGGTGAAGGCGGCGGCGACGGTGCCGGGTCGGCGATCAGCCGCGCCACCTTCGACGACCGGCGTCTGCTCGGCCCCAATGGCCCCACCTGGTGATGAGCAGCTTCGGGATCGAATATGAGATCCACGGCGTCCCGGCGATGCACCACATGCTGGTCGGGTTCCGCGACCGCGCCCTCAACGGCGCGCCCGTCCTGGCGGCCGTGCTCGGCGATATGCGGCGGCTGGAGATCGAGCTCTTCGAGACCGAGGGCCGCGGCGAATGGCCCGAGCTCTCGCAGACCACGATCGAGCGCAAGGCCCAGCAGGGCTACCCCGCGAAGATCCTCCAGGCGACCGAGGCGTTGTATGACTCCCTGAGCGGCGGCCTGGCGGCGATCGGCCACGTCGAGCGGATCACCGAGGAGGAAGTTGTCTACGGCACGACGATCCCTTGGGCGCGCTACCACCAGGAGGGGACCTCGAGGATGCCGGCGCGGCCGCCCGTCGACGTGCGCGAGGAGGACGTGCGGCGCTGGTCGAAGATGGTCCACGCCTACGTCTTCGGGCTCGACGCCGGCGAGGTCGCGGCCGCGGGTGGCGGCGGGATCCCGTTCGGCATGGGGCTGACCGATCCGTTCGGGGTCGGCTGATGCAGGGCCACCGCGTCAACTCCAAGGCGGCGCTGCTCGAGCCTGGCGACTATTTCCTCGACTGTGCCGCCGGCGGGGCGCCAGTGGCCCTCTGGGCGCTCCTACCGGGCTCTGGGACGCAGGCCCGCATCCCTGCGACCGGCCACGGCGACGGGACCGAGCCGGAGTGGGAGATCGCCGTCGACGACGCCGGCGCCGCCACGGTCACGCCCTCGATCGACGGCGGCGGCTACCACGGCCACCTGCGCGCCGGCGTCTGGAGCCCAGCGTGATCGGCGACCAGTTCGGGACCACGGTCGACGGCGACGACGTAGAGGGCGTCCTGCTCGATTTCCTGCGCGAATGGATGCCCTCCTACCTGGGCGACGCGGTGCGGATCAAGGACCCCGATCAGAAACTCTGGCCGGGGGGCGTCGGCGACCCGGCCGAGACCGGCCTGCCGTCCGTGCTGCCGATCAGGGACTACACGGTCAAGCACGCCGCGCAGGAGAACTGGCCCGAAGACCAGCTGCCGATGCTGCTGGCGCACTGCCCCGGGTTCGGCCAGCCGCCCAGCTACGAGGGCGACGGCACCGTGACCGGCTTCTACCTGGTCAACCTCTCGGCGATCGCGAGCGGGAGCTCGATCGAGGACACGAAGCGCCTGGCCCGCGTCTACGGGAGCGCAGCCGCGAAGATCATCGCCCAGAAGCCCGACCTGGGGGGCTTCGCCACTAACACCCAGTGGATGGACCTCAAGAACATGCGCCCCCCCGGCGCCGATCGGGAGCGCAACATCATGGCCGTGGTCAACGTCTTCCAGATCGAGGTCCCCAACATCTTCGACGGCAACGAAGGCCCGCCCGATCCGCTGCCCGAACCGGGCGAATCCCCCGGCCCGTGGCCCAGGGTCAAAGAGGGCGGGGGCTCCGCGGACGTTCGATCCGCCGGCGCCGATGCGGTCAAACGCCTGCGTGACGGCGGGGTTTTTGACCCCGAGGACTAGCCGCGCTTGACGTAGCGCAAAGGGACCCCGCATCGGCGTTTTACCCTACTCGGCGAAGGGGTCGATTCGATCCTTACTCTTGAAGGCATGGAACTCGGCGAGCAGGTGACGCTAGGCGAGCGCCCCGCAGCGAAGGCGGCGGCGCCCAGCACGTCGGCAGGCTTCATCGCCGGCTTCACCGAGCGCGGCAACACCGACGGCTACCACTTCTGCATCAGCCCGACCGACGCCGAAAACAAGCTCGGCGGCCGGCTGGTCGGGGATCCCGAGGTCTTCGACTGCATCGACGCCGCCTTCAACGAGGGCGCCAGCGTCGTCTATGTCACCCGCGTCACCGGCGACAACCCGGTCGCCGCCAAAAAAGACTTCGCCGACGCGGACGAAGCGCCGAAAGTCTCGCTCACCTTCACTGCTCGCGAGGTCGGCGAGTACGGCAACCGGATCAAAGTCCAGGTCGCGACCGCCGGCGGCAAAACCAAAGTCACTGTCAGCTTCGACGAAGAGGTTGTCGAAGCGACGCCGGAATTCGAAACCCAGGACGCCGTTGTCGCGTGGGTCAACGAAAACTCGAACTGGATCACGGCCGCCAAAGGCCCGTCGGCCAAACTGCCGAAATCGCAGACGCTCGCCCTCGCCGGCGGGGACGCGAAAACCGGCACGGCCGACGGTGGCAACCTAGTCGAAGCGCTGAACCGCCTGGTCAAGGATCTCGGCCCCGGCCAGGTCTCGGCCCCCAACTTCCGCGACGAAGAAGGCCACCTGGCCCTCCTCGCCACCTCGATCCTCAACAACCGGCGCGCCCTGCTCGACGACGAGAAGGAAGCGACCAAGGACGAACTGGTCGAAAACGCGACCCCGCTCCAGGCGGCCCCCGGCAAAGGCGCCCGCCGCGGTGCCTACATGGCCCAGTGGGCGATCATCCCGGGCCTGACCCAGGGCACCACCCGCCAGGTGCCGTACTCCGGCGTCCAGATGGGGATCATTGCCCGCAGCGAGGCCGAAGGCAACAACCCCAACAAGCCGGCGGCCGGCCGCAAGCGCGGCAAAGCCCGCTGGGCGCTGGGGCTGGTCAACACCTGGACCCAGGAAGAGATCGCCGAGCTCGACGACGCGGGCGTGACCTGCGCGATCCTCGCCGGCGGCGTCCCCTGCACCTTCGGCGACCGGACCCTGATCGACCAGGACGAGGAGTCCCGCGACTGGCGCAGCTTCGCCGCGTCGCGCCTGGTGATGGCGGTCTCCGAGCTCACCCGGCAGGTGCTCATGGGCTTCGAGTTCGAGCAGATCGACGGCCGCGGCCTGGTCTTCTCCGACCTCGCCGGCCAGATCAGCGGCCGCGCCTGTATGCCCTTCTACCGGGAAGACGCCCTCTACGGCGCCTTGCCCGAGGAAGCCTTCGCAATCAACACCGGCCCCGCGGTCAACACGCCGCAGTCGATCGAACAGGAAGAAATCAAGGCGCAAGTCGCCCTCCGCATCAGCCCCAAGGGCGGGCTGCTCAAAGCGGAGATCGTCAACGTCCCGATTTCGGAAAGCCTCTGATGCTCACTCGCCAGGAAAGGGTTACGTTCATCGTCGAAGGGCTCGGCATGGTCCTCGACCTGGGGGTCTTCGACACCTTCGACGGCGGCGCCAAGAAAGGCGAGACCGTCAAGCACCGCGCCGGCAACATGGGCGACTCCGAAGCCGTCGGCGGCGTGAGCTCGCGCGAGGACTTCACGGTCAGCCGCCGCTACCGCCTCGAGCGCGACCACCCGAACCGCAAGAAACTCGACGCGCTGGTCAACATCGGCCGCGTGACCTGCGTCCGGCAGAAACTCAACCCGGACAAGACGGCGTTCGGCGACCCGGACACCTACACCGGGATCATGAGCGGCTTCGTGATGCCGAACCACGATTCCGACGCGGTGGAGAAGGCGATGTTCTCCATCGAAGTCAACGCCGACGAGGCGATCAGCTAGACCGTCCCCGACCGGCTGTAGGTTCCCCTTCGTCAACCCCACGAGCGAAGGGAGCAGCATGGAGGGCAGCGAAGTCTTCGAGGTCGGCGAGTCGGTAGCGATTCAGCCCGAGGGCACGATCGGCACCGTCGCCGTCGAGGCCGACGAGACCGGGTACTTCACCATCAGCGTCGAGGGCGAGGAACCGCGGCGCGTCACGGCCGACAACCTGCGCCGCTACGAGGCTCCCCGCGAGCTCGAGGAGACCGCGGTCGCCGAGCCGCCCAGCGTCTTCGAGCAGCTGGGTAAGGACTACAGCACCGCCCGCGAGGACCGGCGCGAAACCTTCCCCATCCTCCCGGGGCGGTTCCACGGCAACCTCCTGATGCGGGCCAAGCCGGTCGACCCGATCAAGCGGAAGAAGAAGGTCCGCCGGATCGCCAAGACCGGAATCAACGATGAGGTCGAAGCGCGCTACGCGGCCGAGATCATCGCCGAAGCCTGCGACTGCATCCTGGTCCGCATGGGCGACGGCGAGGACCCGATGCCCGCCCACCTGGTCCCCGACTCCGGGCTCGGCGATGAGCCGGTGCGCTTCGATCAGCGGCTCGGCAAGGTGGTCCCGCCCCTGGGCGAGATCCTGACCGGCAGCGAGTCGCCGGCGGCGATCGTCCGGCTGCTCTTCAAGGGCAACCTGGACGCGCTCGACGCCTTCTACGTCGAGGTCGACCAGTGGCTCAAGGAGGCGTCGCCGACCGAAGGCGACGAGGAGGATGGCGAGGGCACCGAGCGCCCTTCCTGACGGAGCTTCGACGCGAGCCGGCCGTGAGAATGGCCGCGCTCGCGTCGGCCGCGGGCATCGCGTCGGAGTTCCTAGCGGCCCGCTGGCCGCACGAAATCGAGCCGCTTGAAGCTCTCGCCCTCGAGGCCGAGAAACTAAGGGCCGACGAGAGGAAGGACCAGGCGGTAGCGATCCGCAACGAAGTGGGCGACCTGCTCGACAGGTCTATGCCCTCCTAGCGCCGCCGGCGGGGGTCGACCCCGCGCTGAGAATTGACGTATGGACGGTGGCCTGATCGCGATGCGGATGCGGCTCTCCGGCGGCAAGCAAGTCGCCGCCGAGGCCGAGGTAGCCGACGCGGCGATCGAGAAGAACGCCGCCACCGTCGAGGCCGCCAGCAAACGCACCACGGCCGCCAGCGGCGCGGCTGGCCGGGGGATCCGGCGCAGCCTTACGAACCAGATCACCGCCATGAAGTCGATTGGGCGGGGGCTGACCAAATACCTCACCGCTCCAATTCTGGGGGTGGCGGCGATCTCCGGCAAGTTCGCGCTCGACTTCGACCGCAACATGCGCAACGTCAACTCGATCGCGCAGCTGCCGCCCAAGCAGTTCGAGCGGTTGAAGAAGTCGGTTCTGGACCTGGCCGGCCCCACCGCCCAGACGCCCAACACCCTCGCCGAAGGGCTCTACGATCTCGTGTCGAGCGGCTTCAGCGCCGAGGAAGCGATCGGGATCCTGCACAAGTCGGCGCTCGCCGCGTCGGCGGGGCTCACCACCACCGAGGTCGCGACCAAAGCCGTCGCCGCCGCCCTCAACGCCTACGAACTCCCGGCGCGCAAGGCCGGCCAGATCAGCGACCAGCTGTTTGAAACGGTCAACCGGGGCGTTCTGACCTTCGACCAGCTGGCGACCACGATCGGCGACGTGCTGCCCTTCGCCTCCCAGATGAACGTCGGGCTCGACCAGGTGGGCGCGGCGATCTCGACCATGACCAAGGGCGGGCTCTCCGCGGCCGAGTCGACGACGCGGCTCAAGAACACCCTGGTAACGCTGCTCAAACCGGGCAAAGACCTGGCGAAGACGCTGAAGTCGATGGGGACCACCGGCGAGGAACTGGTCCGAAAGAAGGGGTTGCAGGGGGCGCTCGAAGCGATCCTCGCGACCACCGACGGGTCGAAAGAGGCCGTCGCCAAGCTCTTCCCCAACATTCGCGCCCTGGGCGGCGTGCTGGCGCTGACGGGCATCCACGCGAAGTCGGCCAGCGAAGACCTCGACGCCTTCAAGAACACGACCGGCGCCACCGCGCAAGTCCTCGCCGAACAGGAAAAGAGCTTCGGGTTCCAGTTGCAGCGGGCCTGGGCGCAGCTGCAAGCGGTCCTGATCGAAATCGGGACGCAGGTACTCCCGATCGTCGTGCCGCCCTTCCTGAGCCTCCTGCACACGGTCTCCGGCGTCGTCCACACCTTCGCCGGTCTCCCGTCCCCGGTGAAAGCCGCCGCCGGCGAGCTCGCGATCCTGGCCGCCCTCGCCGGCCCGATGCTGCTCTTCGCCAGCGCCGTCCTCACCGCGGCGAAGAACCTGGGGATCCTCCAGGCGACCGAGGCGGGAACCACCCTCAACAGGGGGCGGCTCGGCCGGCTGGGCGCGGGCGTCGCCGGCGTCGGGCTTATGACCGCCGGCCAGGCGATCGGCGGCAAGGGCGGCGAAGCGATCGGCAACATCGGCGGCGGCGCGGCGCTCGGGTTCTCGGTCGGCGGCCCCTGGGGCGCGGCGATCGGCGCGGCCGGCGGCGCGGCGCTCACCTTCGGCCCCGCCCTGCTGGACCTGCTCGGCACCGAGAAGGAGATCCACCCCCTACAGCAGAAACTCGCCCAGAGCGCGCGGGGGATGGCCGACGCCTTCAAGGCCGCCCGCGGCCAGGTGCGGACGCTGCGCGCCGCAGAAGAGGCCGTCACCCGCACCCGCCAGCGCCAGCATCAGGCGCGCCGGGAAGTGAAAGCCGACGAAGACGCCCTTGCTCGAGCGCGCCGGCGGTTCGGCCCCGGCTCGCGGGCGACCATCCAGGCGGAAATCACCCTCGCCCGCGCCCGCCGCCGGGTCGCCGAGCGCACCCGCGAAGTGCAGGGGGCCGAACGGCGCCACGGCCAGGCGCTCCAGTCGACCAAGGAACTCCTGCGCTTCGCCATCCTCGAAGAGCGGCACCGGATCAACGTCCTCAAGCAGGCGCGCACCGCCCTGCTCCAGCGGCGCGCGGCGATGAAGGCCGACGGCGCCAGCTTGCAGGAACTCCAGCCGATCAACGAAAAGCTCTCGAAGAACAGCGACCAGCTGCGCAAATCCCAGAAACGGCAGGCGGAAACGATGCTCGAAGCCGCCCAGACGGTCGGCGGCAAGTACGCCGGGTTCCTGCGCAACGCCCAGCGGCCCACCCTCGAATACGGCAACAAGGTCGACGCGGCGAAAGAAAAACTGAAGACCCTGAAGACCACCCTGGGCGAAGTGCAGCGGGCGATCGAAAAGACCGCCCACACCTTCGCTGGCGCCGAACTCGAAACCCGGGGGATGATCCTCAAAGAAAGCATCCAGGGCACCGAAAAGGAACTCGAAGGGCTGGAAAACCGGCCTGGCGGGGGCGGGGGCGGCAAAGGTGGCGGCAAGGGCGGGGGCGGCAAGCACGCCCCCTCCAGCGCGCCCCGCAAAAACACGCGCTCCGAGCCCAGCGCCGGTAGCTCTGCGCTCTCGAAGCTGTTGCAGGGCGGCCGGAAGCGCACCGTGACCAAGCAGCCGGTCCAGTTCGTCGTCGCCAAGCGGGTCCTGGCGGCCGGGGTTGTAGAGGTCCAAGACGACGAGGACGCGAGGCTATGAGCAACCGACCCACGATCAAGCTGCGATCCAAGTACTTCACCTTCCGGGTGCCGCTCGGCAACGGGCCGATCCTGCCCGTCGACGGCGGCCCCAACATCGAAGAACGGACGCGCCCCGGCCGGCCGTCCCTGACCACCGTCACCGGCCAGAAGCTGATCACGCTGGCGGTGCCGGCCTTCTGGGACGGGCTCGCCGACGGTCGCAAAGAAAACGTCAAACCCGACGTGATGCAGGTCGTCGACCTCGCCACCGATCTCCCGGCGATCGACTTCACCGCCGAAGGGCCGATGCCCTACTCGGGGATGCGGTTCCTCATGGACTGGCCGGAATGGGGGAACCTGCTGCCCTTCCCCTCCGGCCAGGGGTGGTTGCAGGCCGAGCTCGTGCTCAAGCTGGTCGAGTTCAACGACCCCCAGGCAATCCACGCCCGCAAGGTCGGGCACGGGCGCGATCGCGGCGACGGCGACGGCGGGGTCCGGGCGCCGGCGTCGATCGTGCTGCCGCGGCCGATGAACCTGGTCGAAGTCGCCGCCCAGTACGCCGGCGATCCCGGCGAAGCCAAAGCGATCGGCAAGGCCAACGGGATCCACGACATCAAAAAGAAACTGCCGAAGGGCCGGCACCTGACCATCCCGGCGGGCTGACGTGGCGCGGATCGGCGTCAGCAAGGCACAGCCGGCGGTCAACGTCCCGCTGCTGCCGCGGGTGCAGGGCATCCGGTCCTCGATCTTCGACCTCACCCTGCGCGGGGAGAAGCTGGTCGATCGCGTCGGCGGGGCGCTGATGGACGGGACCCTGGTCCGGAAGATGAACGGGGCTTCCGAGCTCAAGCTCGAAATCCACGACGAGGGCGCGAAGCTGCTCAACTCCCCGCTGCTCGAGGACGGCTACAACCTCCAGCTTGACGGGCTCGGCTTCACCTTCGTCGCCTACGAACGCGACAGCCAATCCTCGCCGCTGGTCCTGACCCACGAGGCCCAGGTGGTCAACCGCCTGCGCAGGCTGCACGGTCCCCACAAAGCCTTCCGCGACGAAATGACGCGAGCCGAGTTCGCCCGCGCCCGGGTAATGGAATTGAAGCCCCCGCGGCCGCGCTTCGTCTGCCCCGAACTGCACAAGGTCCAGAAGATCAGGAGCCCCCGCGAGGGGCGCAAGGCCGCCGAGGAAGCGAAGCAGACCCGCGGCAAGGGGATCGGCGACGTATCGCTCACCGTCAAGGGCGAAAAGGCCAACAGCGCGCAGATCGCCGCCGGCGACCGGGCGCTGCGCGTCGCCGAGGCCGAGGGCGCCGATACCCGGGTGATGATCGCCCTCATGCTGGGGCTGATCGTCGAGTCCCTGATCGGCAAGGTCGCATCGAACTGGCTGGAGATCGAACCGGCCGGGGTGTCGGGGTTCGGCGGCGACCCGACCAACCTGGAGGCGTCGGTGCGCGGCTTCCTGCTCGGCTACAACTCCTCGAGCGAAGGGGCGATCGAGTACTTCCGCAAGCACCCCGAGGCGAAAGCTTACGAGATCACCCAGGCGGTCCAGCGCTCCGGCGCCGGCCAGGCCAGCAACGGTGCCGCCAACTACGGCCCCTGGACCGATGAGGCCGCGGAGTGGGTGAGCGGCTACGGCGGCGGCGCCGACGTGACCGAAACCCTGCGCTACCCCTTCGAGGAGAAGGAAGACGAAAACCACTGGAAGTGCATTACCCGCCTGGGCTCGCAGGTCAACTGGCGCGTCTTCGAGTCGGCCGGCTGGGTGTACTTCATCGCCGAACCGACCTTGTTCAAGTCCCACACCCGCCTGCGGATCAGCGACTCGACGCCCGGAGTACTCGACACGTCGATCAAGGGCGACGAAGGCAAGAGCCACGAGGAAGTCACCGTCGAAGCGATGGCGAAGATGTGGTCGGCGCCGCCGGGGTCCTGCGTCCAGCTGCGCCGGCACGGGCCGGCCAACGGCGCCTACCTGGTCGACCGCATCGAATCGCCGCTCGCCAAGCGGGAGTCGATCGTGCAGATCACCCTCAAGCGCCCCTCGAAACCCAAAAAAGAGCCGGCGCCGCCGACCCGCACCCGCTCAGTCGGGGGATCGGGCGCGACGACGACCCAGCTGTCGGGGGTCAACATCACCGATACGAGTCTCGGATCCCCGGCCTGGGGGGGCACGGCGGCGATCTTCAAGCAGTTCGTTCACCCGTTCATGGAAGACCACGGCGTCAGCCCCGGCGCCGAAAAGGAGGAAGGCCACGCTAGCGGGTCCGACCACGCACTCTACTCGAGCAACGCCTACGCCACCGACTACCCGACCACCGACGGCGCGAAGATCGCCAACGAACTCGGCCGCGCGCTCGGCCGCGACGGCGACAGCGTTGGCACCTACGATCGGTTCGAGATCGTCGTCGACGGCAAGCGGTTCTCGGTGCAGATCCTCTGGGCCGTCCCCGACCACTACGACCACGTACACGTCGGCATTCAGCGCCTCTAATGGACCTCTCCCGCCAACAGCCACCCGAACAGGCGCCGCCCGGGCAGAGGGGCTTCGTCACCACGGCGCCGGCGACGCTCGACGATCCCTTCACCGTCACCGTCCCCGGCTTCAGCGAGGAGCACTTCTACGAGATCACCCGATGGATGCCCCGCGGCGAAGACCTGCCGGCGATCGGCGACGAAGTACTCGTGCTGCTCGACGACCACGGCGACCCCTGGGTGGTCGCCTGGTGGCCGGGGTAACGGTCGCGCTTAGGCTTAGTTCATGCCGGATTACCCCGCTGCCTTCGACGATCTCGCCGTCGATCTCGCCAACCATACGCTGTCGAAAGATGTGCATCCGGGTCTGCACAACGAAGTCGATGAAATCCTGCTCGCGATCGAGCACGAGCTTGGTCTAAACCCGAGCGGTGAATCGGCGACGGTAGCCGCCCGCGCCACGGCCATCGAGGAAGCCCTCGTAGTGGTCTCCGGGGGCGCCAACAGCATTGGAAGGCGCATCCTTCGCAAGCTAACCGAGGGTGAAGACTGTTCGGTCGTAGTGGTCGGCGACTCGACGGGAGCCGCTTTCGCAACCTGGGTGGGCAAAGTGCTGGAAGGGCTTGCTGCTCGATTCCCCGCTATCACCTTCAAATATCGAGCCTGGGACACCGAAAAAGAAGTCTACGGCGAAGCCTTGGAAAAACAGAAAGGCACCGGCACCAAGACCTGCACCTTCTACAACGCATCGGTGGCCAGCACGCCGCTGGCCTACCACACGTCGCGGCTCCTTGATGCGATGGTGGCTTCGAAACAGCCTGACCTGATCTTCCTCAGCCACGGCCACAACCAGGGGGGCGCCGGGGCGCCGGCCGAGCCGTACTGGCGAGATTCCCTGAGCGTCGGCGCCGCGGCGATCACCCGCGCCTGCCCGATGTCAGAGCTCGTACTCATCGCCCAGAACCCGCGTGTCGACGCCAATAAAGAAGTTCACGCCACCCGCCAGTTCGTCACCGAAGCAGTTGCGCAGCTTCGGGGCTACGGGTTCGTGAACGTACACCGCCTCTTTCTCGATGCCGATCCCGCCGTCAAATCCCTTCTCAGCGACGAAATCCACCCCAACGCGGCCGGACACACGCTTTGGGCGAATGAGATCCTGCGGCTGCTGAATCTCGAAGGCCGGATCGCCTCCCAGCAACGCAGCTCGCTTCTAACGCCGGCATTGAACTACTTGTTTAACGGGGACTTCGCGAGCTTTGCCGTCCCTGCTCTGGCGAACTGGACCCTCGGCAACGTGACCCTTTCCAAAGACGTGGTCAACTATGAGTCGCCGAACGGCTACTCGGTCAAGATGGTGACGACCGCGCCGGGAGCAAGCTCCTTCATTAACCAGACCCACAACGGCCAGAACCTACGCCGAATGCTCGGGGAGTGGATCACCTTCGTCGGGAAAATCTGGGTGCCGATCGGTCAGAATCAGCTCGCGGGCCAGCTACGCATTATCGAGGCCGGTGGTTCACATGCTGGCACCTCAAACGCCTTCCACTCCCAGGATGAATCCGGAAAAGCGTTCGGGACCGGCGGCTGGAGATACTCGATGGTGTCACGACGGATCGGAACCGAATCCACCGGAGTGACCTTCCAAGTCCTCCTCAACGAAGCGGTCGGTTCGGCGGAATGCAGCGTCGACCGCTTAGTCGTAGCCCCGGGCATTTGGCCGAAGGACATTCGCGCCTGATGGAGCCCACTCTCGGCGAAGGCAAACTCGGCTCCGGCACCTTCGGCGACCCGCTCGCGCCGACCACCACCGGCCGGCCCAACACCGCCCAGGTGCCGAAGCTCCGGGTCCCGCTCCAGATGGGGAACCCCGGGCTCGCCGTCATCGAGCAGGACACCCCCGAGGAGGTCGCCCAGAGCGTCTACGCCCTACTCAACACCGAGCGCGGCTCTCGGCTCGGCGATCCCGACTACGGCGTCGAAGAAGCCGGCTTCGATCCCTTCCCGCCCGAAGAGGCGATCGACGAATGGCTCGCCCAGATCGCGCGCTATGAGCCGCGGGCGCGGATCCGCACCGTCGCCGAGCTCGAAGACCTGATCTCCCGCGTCACCGTCCGGGTGGGGGTCCGATCGTGACCAGCTTCATCGAGCTCCCCGTCGAGTTCGACGGCAACAGCCTGAAGTCGGCGATCTACGCCGGCATGGAAGAACGGTTCCCGGGCTGGAAACGCAACGACAACTCCCCCGAGGTCGCGCTGATCGACGAAATGGTCGACTTGCTCATGGTCCCGCTGGGCCAGCTGACGGCCGACGTGGCGGCAGAAATCTTCTACGGCTACGGGGTGAAGATCGCCCACGTCCAGCCGATCGCCGCGACGCCGGCGACGGTCAAATCGACCTGGGTGATGGTCGACGCCGACGGCTACGAGATCAAAGCCGGGACCCAGGTGAACGTTTCCACGTCGGGCAACACCGGCGAAGGGTTTCGCGTCGTCGGCGCCGTCGAGGTCCCGGCGGCCTCGAGCGAAACCGCCGCCGGCGAGGTTCTGCTCGAAGCGATCGAACCGGGCACGGCCGGCAACGAACTGTCGGGCGAAGCCAAGCCCGAAGACACCCTCAACTTCGTCGACTCGATCACCCTGGTCGGCGAATCGAGCGGCGGCGAAGAGGCCGAGGACGTGACCACCTACCTCAACCGGCTCGCCGAAACGATGGAAACCCTGGCGCCGCGGCCGATCATCCCCCGCGACGTGGAGATCCTGGCCCGCAACGTCCCGGGTGTCTTCCGCGCCCTGGCGCTCGACCTCTTCAACCCCGAAACCGACGACCCCGACGACCCCGAAACCTGGACCAGCGAACGCACGGTGTCGATCGCCACCTGCGACGCGAGCGGGGAACCGTGCAGCCTCCCGGTCAAGGAAGCGCTGGTCGCCGACCTGGAGTCGAAACGGGAGGCGAACTTCCGCTTCTTCGCGATCGACCCGACCTACACGACCGTCGCCGTCAAGTTCCAGATCGTCGCCCGCGACGGCTTCGACCAGGCGACCGAGGAGGCCAACGTCGAAGCCGCGCTCGCCGCCTACCTCGACCCGATCGCGTTCGGGATGCCGGACCCCGAAGACCCCCGCGGCTGGAACCACGAGACCGTCGTCAGGCATCAGGATCTCGTGACCCTGCTGAACAACCTCCCGGGCGTCGACCACTACACCGAACTCAAAATCGGGAAAGAAGGCGGCGCGCTCGGCGTCGCGGACGTGCCGCTCGAAGGGGCCGCGCCGCTGACCAAAGCGGGCAAAATCGAAGTAGGTCCCTGATGCAGCCGGAAGTCTCAGCTGCCGCGCTCGAGCTCTACGAAGCGCTGGACCCCGCCTTCACCCAGGAGGACGAAGCCCACGGCTGGGCGACCCTCAACTTCTGCGCCGCGCTCACGTCGGGCAACATCGACCTGATCCACGAGATCGTCAGCGACCGGGACAGCGGCCCGGGCTGGCAGATCCTCCTCGACCCCGACGAATGCCCCGCGGCCGCGCTCCCCTACCTCGCCCAGTTCGTCGGCGCCCGCCTCCTGCCGTTGATGAGTGAGGCCGAACAGCGGGCGGCGATCTCAGAACCCGAGGGCTTCGGCCGCGGTACCCCCGGCGCCATCGTCGCCGTTGCCAAGCGCCGGCTCACCGGAACCAAAACCGCCCTGCTGGTCGAGTTCTACGCCGGCCTCGCCTACCGGATGAAGATCGTCACCCTCGAAGGCGAGACCCCCGAACCCGAGGCCACGCTCCGCGACATTCTCCGCGAGCAGAAGCCGATCGGGATCCGGCTGTTCTTCAACACGTCGCCCGACTGGACCTGGGATGAGCTCGCCGAAGAGGAGGCCACCTGGGAAGACGTGGCCGAAGACTTCGCCACCTGGGGCGCGGTCGTCGCGCACTCGCCCTGATAGGGTTCGCGCCGCGCCCGTAGCTCAGGAGTCGTGGGGTCGTTGACGCTCGGTAGGTACCGATCGGGCCGAGACCCTGACGTAGAGCGCCGTTCGATGGCCGAGTTGATCGCGGCCTGGAAAGCGGAGGTCGTCGGTGGGAAACCGGCCGGGCGCTCGTATCCGGCGATCTGAGGGCTTCGCCCCCGTTTCGGACCTACCCCCCGGAAATCCCGAGAACGCCCGCGACGCGCTCAGGTGGCGCGTCAGGCGGGCGGAATTGGGGCGCGAGCCGAACCGACCCGCGCCCCACCGCCAGAACTACGGGGTCGCGCTCTCGCCCTCGCCCGTGGCGCTGCCCTCGCCGGCACCCTCGCCGGCCGCGGCCTCGCCCTCTCCGGCGCCGGCGGCCGGCGCGGCGATCGCGCAGACCTCGCCGACATGGAGATCGGCCGGATTGACCGCCGTGATCTCGACCTCCTGACCCGGCTCGACCGACCGGGTGTCGATGGTCTCCTGGGTCTCCGGGTTGATGATGGCGACGGTGGCGCACCCGTCGCTGTTGACGCTGGTCTTGATCTTCATACAGCCTCCCTTTCTGGGGGTCGTTTGACCGGCCGACCCTACATCGTCGGGGCGCGCCCCCGCACGTTCGGAGGCCACGATCACCGCTCGAAGCTGGACCTCGCGGCAAATAGTCTCGTCGCGCAGCCATTCGTCGGCGAGCCTCGCCTGCCGGGGCGACCCGTCCTGGGCCGTGTCGTAGCGCTTGGCGAGGCGTTCGATCCTGCGGACGATCTCGTAGACTTCGCGCTTCTGGTCGGCGGGGACCAGGCGCCAGTGACCGGGGCACAGGAGGCTCCCGCTGCGGGGGGCCGCCTCGCAGCCATGCACCGGGCAGGTGTATTCGCGGAGGTCGCGGAGCAGCTGCTCGACGCCGTAGGTCTCGACGGTCACAGGGCCAGCGCCGAGAGGGACGGCACCGGCCGGAAGGCTTGGTCGAGTCGATCGCTGGCGGCGGCGAGGCGCTGGGCGCGCTCCATCGTCGTCGGCGGCCGCCCTTCGTAGGCGGCGCGGAAGAGGGGGCGATCCTCTTCGAGGAGGCGGCGGTCTTCGCGGAGCTCGGCGGCTTCCACCGGGTCGACCTGGCCGCCCGCTTGGCTGGGCTGAAGCCGCGCCATCGCGGTCGACCACGCCTGGTCGAAACTCCAGCCGAGCTCGGCGGCCCCCTGGAGGCACAACCGCGTCAGGTGCGCGGCGTTGTCGGGGCGGGCGTCGTCGATCGTCAACGCGACCTTGCCGGCTCCCACGTCCTCGAGCGTCGTAAGGAGCCTTTCGAGACCAGCCTCGCCGAGACCTTCCACGAGCCGGAAGCATAGGCGAGCCGGGGGCGGAATTGCAGGGATACTTATTGCGTGGAGATCATCCCGACCTGGCACCGCGCCTACGTTCGTTCCCACCGACTCGGAATCTGTGTGTCGCTGGGGATCCTCGTCGGCGGCCTAATCAACCTCCTGACCCCCGAGCTCGTCGAAGAATCGGCGCCGGTGCTGGTGCTGCCGCGGATCGTGCTGCTGATCTTCAACCTGACCTGGGTCGTAGGCGGGGCGCTCTCCGCGATCGGCGCGCTGCGGGGCGCTCGGCACATCGAGATCCCCGGCCTCTCGCTGGTCGCCGGCGGGCTGCTCGCCTACTACGTCACCGCGATCACCGTGCGGTCGACGACGGCGCTCACCGCCATCTTCATCGCCCTGCTGGCGGTCGGCTTCGCGGGTCACGCGATCAACCTCTACCTCAACGGATACGACGGCGAGGTCCGGCGGTGATCGACGCGGTGGTCAGCTTCGACGGCGGCTCGATCGTCGCGCTCGTGACGCTGGTCACGGCGATCGTCGGCGCCGTGGTCGCCTGGTTCAAGGTCAAGCCCGAGGCCGAAAGCATCGCCACCCGGACCACCCTCGAAGTGATCGAGTCGCTGCGCGAGCAGTTGAAGGAAGCCCGCGGCGAAGGGGAACATCTGCGGTCGGCGCTGCGCACCCGCGATGAAGAACTCGAAAGCCTCCAGCGCCGCTTCGCCACCCTGCGGCTCGACTTCGACGCCCTCGAGAAAGAGCTCCACGCACTACGCGGAACTTCGACGCCGACCCCCTAGCAGGGGGACGCCGGCGGCGCTAGGCTTGGCCTCATGCTTAAGAAACTTCGCGCCTTGCTCACCGCCGCCGTCCACTCACTGAGGGTGCAACAGCCCCTCCACGACCGCGCCGTCGCCCGGATGAAAGCCCGACACGTCGGGCAGAAGAAAGCCGAAGGGCAGGCCAAGGCCGCCCGCGAGGCCGGCGATCGTCTGCGCCAGGAAGCACACCGCCTGCTCACCTTCGGCCCCGAAGAGGACCAGGCCAAGGGCGAACGGAAGCTACGCCGCGCCGAACGGAAGGGGCGCAAAGCCCTCAAGCTCGACGCGAAGGCCGAGCGCGAAAAGACCCGCGCGATCTTCTGGCGCGGGCGAGCTCGCACCATCGCCAAGCGGATCAACGGCGTCGAAGACAAGATCGACGACATTCAGGCCCAGATCGACAAGCTCGCCCCCCGCGTCGAAGGCAACCGCGTCGTCGGCGGCGACGAGTTCGACCGCTGGTTGAAGTGCCTGAACACGATGGCCCTCAACTGCGCGAAGGGTCTGCCAGAGGGCCGCCGCAACTTCTACTCCATGCCCGGCAGCTGGAACGTCGACCACCCGATCCACCCGGGCGAGGCGATCGGCGAGCGGTCGGATTGCTCGCAGACCATGACCGCGGCGATCAAGGCGTGCGGGTTCCCCGATATCAACGGCGAAGACTTCCGCGGCGGCTTCACCGGGACCATGCTGCGCGCCGCCGGCCGCTGGCGCGAGGTCTCGCTCGAGCACATGCTCAAGGCGCGCCGCCCCGCCGTGATCGTCTACGGCTCCGGCAACGGCCACCACACCGAGGGCTGGTGCCCGTCGATCGACGACGACGGCGACTTCATCGACGCGATGCGGACGGTCGGCCACGGCTCCCCGCCCGTCGACCCCGGCACGGTCCACCTGTTCGGCGGCGGCGAAGTCGAGCGCTACTTCATCCTGGCCGCCGAGTAGGGTCCGCGCCGCAACCAATCTAAGGAGGAGGATTCCGTGTTCGATCCCAGTTCCAACATCAGCCGATGGGTGACGTTCCTCTTCGGCCCCCTGCTTCTGCTCGCCGGCGCCTTCGTCGCCGCCAAGTCGAAGCAGTGGTTCAACTACGACCTCGACCCGGCCGCCGCGACCGCCTACTTCGTCGGCATCGTCGGCGGGCTCGCGGGGATCGTCGTCACCTGGCTACGCAACCGCGGGAAATACGAGATCGCGAAGGCGGCCGGCGTCAGCCCCGACACGGTGGACCTGATCGCTTCCGCCGTCGCCGATCGTCTTCCCCAAGCGCCCACGCCTCTGACCAAAGCCCCCGTCGGCGATCAGCCGCACCCGGGCGGCGCCCAGATCACCGCCGGCCAGCCCGGCGGCACGAGCCCCGGCCAGTAGCGCCGGGCCTCTCCCCCTCTCCCTCGACGCGGCGCCCCTCCGGGGGCGCTTCGTCGTTAATGGTTGACGCGCGGCAACCCTTCTGTTATCGTCCCCGGCGTGATCCTGTTCCTCTCTCGATTGGAGTTCTGATGCGCCACTTCCTGATCGTCCTCAGCTACCGACCGGCGAACCGCCCGCGGTCGGGGCGGCTGCTCAAGCACTCGGCAGTCTGCCTGGAGTCTGAGCTCGGCGAGACCGTCGCCACGCTGGTCGCCCAGCACACCCACACCTGGAACGTGCGGATCGAGCCAATCAGCCAGGCCGACTACGACCGGGGGTTGAGCAAGGTCGAGCCCGAGAATCCCCCCAAGGAGGCCAAGGGCTCCCGGCTCCGCGTCGGCTACGGCGTCTGGGCCGAGGGCGCATCGGCGCCGTCGCGCATCCACAACATCAGGCGCGATCACCCGGACTTCCCCGGCCAGATCGTCGCCTACGTCGACTGGGGCTACATCGCCTACGAGCGCGACGAGATCGTGAAGGTCGACGCCCCGGTCCTGCATCCCCAGATCCTCGATTCGACCGGGACCGAGTACGGGCTCGGCTCCCTGATCTCCGGGGGCGACGACCCCGACGGCGAAGTGGTCGAGATCGTGGAGCCCGACGAATCGCACTGGCGGGTCCGGGTCCAGTGGCCCGAATTCGATGAGCCCGAGACCTTCGACGCGACCCCCCCGCCGGGCGGCCACGACGAACCGCTGTTCACCTCCGACATTGCGGCGGCGTCCTGATGGCCGGCAAGTCACGCCCCCGCGGCTACTTCGAGTGGGAGCCCCGGCCGGACGCGGCGCTGGTCCTGGCCCAGGTGCAGCAGGTGCTCGACGCCGAGGATGAAGCGCTCACCGCCCGGCAGATTTTCTACCGGCTGGTCGCCAACTTCGCCTACGACAAGACCGAGCAGGCGTACGGCCGGCTCTGCGAGAACCTGGTCAAGGCCCGGCGCGCGCAGATCCTCGACTTCCACTCGATCCGCGACGAGAAGACGGACGAACTCGGCGGCGACTGGGGCTACTCGAGCACCGGCCAATTCTGGGACACCCTGCGGGAGTCGAGCCGGCGGTTCCGCTACCCGCTCCGCGAAGAGCAGCCCGACGAGATCGAGCTTTGGTGCGAGGCCCGCGGCATGGGGCCGAGCCTCAACCGCGCCGCCAGCCCGTACGGGGTCCCGGTCTACGCGACCGGCGGCTTCCCCGGCGTCACTGTCACCCACGCGATGGCGCAGCGGGTCCTCCACAACCGCGAGTACGGCCAGCGGACGATCTTCCTCCACCTGGGCGATTACGACCCGAGCGGGGAGGCGATCTACGAAGCGATGCGCGACGACGTGCGGGCCTTCGTCGCCGGCCACCTGGGCGGCTCGCTCGAAGACGCTGACGAGACCTTCGTCCCGGTCAGGATCGGGCTCACCTGGGAGCAGGTAGAGGACCGCGGGATCGAGACCGCGCCGCCGAAGAAGTCCGACGGCCGCTCCGCGAACTGGGAAGCGCGCGGCAACACCGAGTCGGCGCAGCTGGAGGCGGTCGATACCGACCTGCTCCGGTCCTGGGCGCGCGACGCGATCGAGGATCACACCGACCTCGACCTGCTCGAGGCCAGCCGCGACCGCTCGAAAGAGCACCGCCAAGAGATCAGCGACCGGCTGGAGAAGCTGTTTGCCGAGTTCGACCAAGACGAGGAGGAGTGACGATGAAGCGCACTGGAATCAAGGCCACCGAGGCCGAGCTCGAGCGCCTGAAAGCAGCAGCGTCGGCCCCCGTGATCGGGGGGCCGGGGATGGGGATGCCCCAGGACCCGGCGAAGCTCGCCCATGAGATCGCCCTCGAACACGGGTTGCCGGAGATCCCCGGCTTCTACGGGTGCGACCTGGCGACCGGCGAGTTCCTGACGGCCGACAACGCCCCGATCCCCGAGGGGCTGGCCGACAAGGTGCAGCCGTCAGCGCGCGAGCTCGCCGATCGCGTGCTCGGCAAGGCGGTCCACCCGGCCGCCGTCGACCGCCTCTTCGCGGTATGGCCGGAGGCGATCGTGGAAGTCACGCACTCGCCGGCGACGATGGAGCCGCGCTTCACCGTGGTCAGCATCAAGCGGGACGCCGAGGCCGCGAAGACCGACGGCCACGTAACCCGGGAGGCCACCTGCAGCTCCCTCGACCAGTTCGACCGGCGGGCCGGGATCCGCATCGCCTTCGACCGCTGCCTCCGCGAGGCCGTGCGGCGCGAGGACCACGGTCGCGTCGACGGGAGGGGGCGGACCCTATGAGCGTCGGCGAAGGCAAGCCCGACCGCCACGTCAGCAGCGTCAACCACTCTGCCTGCGCGAACGTCTACGAGGACCGCGCCTTCGAGTTGCTACGCAAAGTTCAGGGCTACCGCGACGAGGCGACCGACGGGTCTCTGGCGCCGAGCGACACCGCCCTGGCCGAGGCGCAGGCGTACGCGACCCTGGCGCAGTCGCACCGGATCGCCGAGCAGACCGAGACCCTGCACACCGGGCTCGACGCGATCCGCTCGGAAATCGGCGTAGGGCTAGGAACCTGATGAGCCTCCGCGACTACATGATCAGCCGCGATCTCGACGCTCGATCGGATGCGCTCGGTTCCGAGATCGACTGGGGCGAAGACTTCTACGCCCTCGTGATGTTGCTCTACCGGCACGCCGACACGATGAACAAGATCAAGCTCGAGGAAGCATGGCCGGAGATCTGCACCGAGTACAGGGAGCGCTACGACGCCCCCGCCGGTCTCCTGGTCGGCGAGAAGTCCCTCGACGGCAAGATGGAGCGCCGCGAGGACGGGCTCTACGAAGACGACAAACTCGTGCGGGCCTGCTGATGGCGACCTGCCCGCACTGCGAGGCCGAGGCCGAGACCTTCGCCGATCTGCGCCACCGGAACGGCTGCCCCCGACAGAGCGACCGCGAACGGATCAAGGAACTCGAGGAAGCCCTGACGCTCGCCCGCTACGAGATCAACCGCGTCTTGGACAAGCCCTAACCGACCAGGAAGGAATCCACATGCTCTCTCGATTTCACCCCTTGCGGGCTCTCCGCGCCGCTCTCGCGGCCCCCGAGCCCCGCCGCCGCGGTTCCCACGAGACCATACTTGCGAGCCGCCGCGCGGCCGCGGACCAGCGCCGACGGGAACCGTGGCGCTGACGGCTCCAAAGCTCCGGGGAGGACCGCGGTCGGCCGCGTCTGAGCGCCGCCGCCGCCAACTCCCTAGGGACCGCCGGTCCACCGATCGACGCCGTATGGTCGACGCTCGCCGGCGGTATGCAGGACAGGATCACCACGCCCCCATACGCCGCCCAGGCAACGGTCGCTACGAGAGGCGATCGCCTGGAGCGGCGGGGGCGTGCCACGTCGACTAAGGAGGATTGGGATGGGAGGCAACTACGGCGACAAGACGGGGCTCGGTGGCAGCCGGTCCAGCTACCGTCACCCGGTCGAGACCGCGGAGTTCGATCGCGCCCTGCGCGAGGCCGAGGAATCCCGCAAGCGCGAGGGCAAAGGCGAGCCGATGAACATTCGCCGGCGCCCGGTGCGGCTGCCCCCGATGGTCAACATCAAGGACGGCGGCCGTGGGCCGGGTTAGCCGCGATCAGTTGGTCCTGCCGAACTCGCCAGCCGAGTGGAGCGCCGTGCTCGAGGAGGCGCGCAAGCTGCTCCGCTGGGGGGGCGCCGGCGAGCAGGGAATCGCCGACTTCATCGCCGACGGCAAGGTCCCGAGCCCGATCGGCCCCGGCGGCGGCACCTACGGCGACCTGGGGTCCGCGATGGAGACCGAGCACGACCGGCAGCTGGTGGCGATCTACTTCCCCACCGATCGCGAGCTCGAGTCGCACATGCGCTGGCACACCTACTGCCGCCTGCACGGCTACCCCGCCGGCGCCCTGATCGGCGCCGACAAGGGACCTGACTCCGAGTACCCGCCGCACCCCTGCTCGCTCGGCAAGGGCCGCTGGGTCGGGCTCACCTGGGGCCAGGTCAGGAAGGCGCTGCGCGGCGATCTCGGTCCCGAGGCCGAGCCGAAGCAGATGAGCATCTTCGACGATGCGACCCGGGCGAAGGCCCGCGAGATCGCGGCGCGCTGGTAATGGCCGAGGTCGGCCGACTTCGCCTCCGCGACGGGCAGCTGGTCGTCGAAGGCATGGCCGGGCGAATCATCGCCAGGATCGAGCCCGACGATCACATGCGGGTCACGAAGCTCGCCGACCTCTACGCGCCGTGGGCCTTCCTAGTCGGGCAGACCGACGGCGAGATCATCGTGACTTGGCGGCAGGCGCCCGACGAAGACCGCGGCTTCATCGACGCCGAGGCGACCGAGGTCCGCACCAGACCGCCCGCCGACGGCGAGATCGGTTCCGGCGATGCCTGACGCCCCCGCCTGGCTGCGCGAAGCCTTCAAGGACGGCGTTGACGATCGCGAAATGGTCTACCGCGACGGCGTGGAACGGTTCCGCAGGAAGGGCCGCTCCTACGCCGGTGCCAACCCCTGGTGCTGGCTCGCCCAGTTCGACCCGAAGCGGGTCCCTTGCGGCGGCCAGCCGGGCAAGGTGATCGAGCGCTTCCACTTCATCGGCCGCCAGCGGGTCGAAGCGGCCATGTGGGAGGCGCTGCGGGAAGCGAGGATCTTGATTCCCGAGCGCCGCCAATTCATTCCGCTCCGCAAAGAACACCGCGACGAACTTATCCGTCTGGCAGCGTGGGACCCGCGCAACGGCGGGCTCGGCTGCGAACTTCACCACCGTCGCTTCGACTCCCACGCCGACAGCCCCGGCGCCCCGAAGATCACGGTCCCCGCCCCTCGCCTTCCACTACACGTCGTCGAGTTCGTCGCCGACCGGGGGCTGGAGACCACGGCGGCCGATCGTTTCCCCGGCTTCATCGTCCCCGACGAGACCTGGCGATGATCCGTCCGGCCGGGACTGGAACCTCTGACCAGGTGATCCCCCTGCAACCGCCTGTGATCGAAACCCACCTGACCGCAGCGCGCCACCGCGGCCGTTGTATGCCGCCCACCGGATGCCGGGGGCCAATCCGCGTCGACGAGATCATTCAGCGCGTCGACGGCCGGTGGATGCACGAGGAGTGCGTACCCGGCGACGCGATCGAGCGGATCCCCGAGCGGCGCGAGGCGGCCTGATGGTCTGCTCGTTCTGCGGCTTCCCGATCCTCTCCGGCGAAACCCCGGTGCCGGTCGAAGACGGCCAGGCGCACGAGCACTGCGCCGACCCGGAGGACGCGATGGCCGCCGGCGTCTGGGAACCCGGCGAGGACTACCCGCACGGCGACCTCTAAACCGTTGACGCGCGGCAACTTTTTAGATAGGCTGCGCCTGATCCTGTTCACCCTTCTAGGAGGTCCCCTTGGCTGAAGAGTTGCCGCCCACGCTGCCGTCGATCCCTACCGCCCAGATCGCCGAGGCGCTGCTCCACCTGCGCCGCCCCTTCGCCCCTGGCGCGATCAAGTGGAAGATTCAGGCGTCGGATTTCTACGACGGCGGCAAAGGCGGCTCGAAGAAGGGCGCGACGTGGGTGCTGGTCGTCCCCTACGTCGACGCCCGCCTGGTCTCGGCGCGGCTCAACGCCGTCGTCGCCGGCGGCTGGGAGGAGGCGCCGGTCGAGCGCGCCGGCGAAAACCTGCTCCGCTACAAACTCACGGTGCTGGGGCAGACCCACACCGACATAGGCGAGGGCCAGGGTCGCGGCGCCGGGATGAAGGTGAAGGCGGCCGACTCCGACGCCCTCAAGCGGGTCGCGGTGCGGTTCGGCGTCGGCGAGTACCTGTACGCGATGCCGGCCTTCAACTTCTACGTCACCCCCGCCGGCGGGATCGAAGACGACAAGCCCACGGTGAAGCGGATGGAGTCGGGCAAGCCCGGGTACCTCAAAGCGCAGCACGAAGAGTGGCTGACCGAGGCTTACGAAGAGTGGCTGCGGGAGGAAGGCGAAGACAAGTTCGGCCCCGTCCTCGACCACGGCGACGCGGCGCGCGGCTCGATCGGCCAGCTGCTCGACCAGGCGGGCGCTCCCGACGAGGCCGAGGTCAGCGACGACGATCTGCGGCCCGCGCCGCTCGACGACGACCAGGCCAAGCAGCTGCGCGGTCGGATCGACACCGCCTACGCCGAGCTCTGTGAGATCAACCCCGACCGGCTCCCGCAGGGGCGGCTCGACACGCTGGTCGAGGGGGCCGCCCACTCGCACGCCGAGCTTGAGCGCGTCGCCGACACGATTGAGAACCTGTACAACACCGAGGTCGATCTCCGCGACAAGCGGCTGAAGCTGGTCGAGCTCCTGGGGAAGACGAAGGCCAAGCCGATCATCGACTCTGCGGAACGGCGCGGTTCGCAGGAGGAGAGGATCGCGGCGCTCGACAAGGCGATCGGCGAGGCCGAGAATGCCAAGGGCTGAGGGCGATCTAGGGAACGTCGGCGTTCAGCGCCGCGTCACCCGCTACGAGAAAGTGACCAAGTTCCTCGATCCACCCGGCACGGTGACGACGTGGCTCGCGATGCTCGACTGCGGGCATGAGGTCAAGCTCGACGGCGAACCGCCTGGCAGCGCCGGCAAGGCGCCGGCTGGCCGCTACCGGGACTGCCCGACCTGCACCTACGAGCGCAACGAGGGCGTCCGTTGAAGCCGGTCTCGCCGACCGAGTGGCGCGCTCTGCCGCCCGTTCCCGAGGATCGCCAGCCGCACGTCCCCGAAGTCCCCTCGCAGACGTTCCTCCAGCTGCACGACGCCTGCGATCGCAACGCCTACCTCTTCCTCCGCTACCGCGGCGGCGCCGGCGCCCATGAGCTTCACCGCGGCGCCCTGGGGCACGACGTGTTCGACCGCCTGCTCCGCATCCTTGTTGCCAGCCACCGGCGGGCCGGCGGGCCGGACGCGGCCGCCGGCGCCAGCGACTACCAGCCCTCGCCCGAGGAAGCCGAAGACCAGGCGATGGCGAAGATTCCCCCGGAGTTGGGGCGCGACGTGCTCAACGAAGTGATGCGCGAGCGGCCCGAGCTCCAGGTCCCGGCCAAAGAGCGCGACGCCCTCCGCTACATGGTGAACAACTGGTGCCGCGGCAACACCTTCGACAAGCGGATCCTGGGGATCGAGCAGACGCTCACGCTGCAGGTCGGCCCCTACCGGGTGCTGGCGCGCGCCGACCTGACCGAGGAACTGCGGCCGCGCGTCTGCCGGATCACCGATTGGAAGACCAGCTTCCCGCCCACCTACGAGGAGTTCGTGAAGCAGGTCTATGACGAGGACGGCAACCCCTACTGGGCGGGCAATTTCCAGCTGAACATGCTGGCGGTGCTGGCCGCGTTCGGCGTCACCGACGACGGCCTCCCGCTCGGCAACTTCGACCGCTACGTCCTCTCTCTCGCCTTCCCCCGCGAACTGCGCGCCGACGGGATCGTGCGCCGCGAGATCGAGGTCACGCTCCCCCAGCTGGCGACCTTCCGCGAAGACCTCGAACTCCAGATTCAACGGCTGGTCGAGGTCAACGTCGGCGAACGGAAATGGCAGCCGACGCCGGGGAACCACTGCCGCTACTGCACCGCGCCGAACGCCTGCCCGCTGCCGCCGATCCTTCGCCCCGAGTCGCAGCTTGCCGAAGACGCCGACGTGACGATCGACGACCTCGAGCGGCTGGCCGCGAACGCGAACTTCATGGCGAGCCGGTCGACCAAGTTGAAGTCGCGGATCCGCGCCGCGGCCGAGCGCCTGGAGGAAGAGAACCCGGGCATCCTCGATCTCGGCAACGGCGACCGGGGCGTCCGCATCGGCCGCGACCTCGCCTACGTCTTCATCCCGAAGGACGGCGAGGAAATCAAGGACAAGGCCAAGCTCGCCGAGGCGATGGAAGCCGCCGCCAACGGCGCCCCCTTCATCCGCGAAGATCACTTCCGGCCAACGTCGGGGACCTCTTTCGAGAAGCGCAAGGTGCGCCTGCCGGCGCGCAAACAAGAGCCCGAGCCCGAGCTCGAGAACGGAGGATCACAGTGAGCCAAGCGATGAGCCCGATGCGGGTGATCGGCACCCTGCCCGACGGGCGCACCCTCTACTACGCCGATGAGCACTTCACCGAGCCTGGCTTCTACGTGCCGGACCCCGAGGGCGGCCACCAGCGGGTCGAGCTCATCCCCGCGCGCGGCACGCCCGCCGGCGAGGCGAAGCCGACCCCGGCCGAAGCTCTCTATGTGGTCGCGGTGCGGACCCCGATCGAGGAGGGCGGCGCCCAGCATCGGCGGATCATGGACGCGATCGAGACCGCGCTCGAATCTTCGATCACGCTCAAGGCCGAGGGGGTCGAGGTCGGCGCCACGGTGACGCTCTACTCCGCGCTCACCGCCAACCACAACGGCTACCTGCGCGAGCTCGGCTTCGACTTCGACACTGCGAACCGCCTGGTCACGGTGGCGACGGTGCGGGGGTCCTGATGGGCGTCTACAACTACAAGGTGCTGCGGGAGGTCGACCCGTCCGAGATCTCGATCGACGACAGTCACCCGCTCCGCGAGTTCCCGCTGCTCCAGCTGATCGGCGAGTTCAAAGCGAAGGAACCGGATCTAGCCGCCCTGGACGCAGCCAATCAGCTAGGCAAGGCTGGGACCTACCACCCGATCCCCGAGCGCAACTACAACGACACGCCGATCGTCCCGACGACCGGCTTCAAGATCGGCGAACCCGGCGAGGATGAGCCGCCCCCGCCGCCGCTCGGGGATGGCGAACTGTCTCCCGGGCTCGACCCCGACGCTTGCTGTGAATGGAGCGAAGACGGCCAGCATTGCGGACACCGCCCGCACCAGCATGGCGCGCGCGGGCTCGGTATCTGTCGGGTCGAGGGCTGCCCCTGCGGCAAGGCGAAATACCCCGAGATCGAGCCGTGATCGAGCTAACCGACTGGCTACGCCGCGAGCTCGCCCGACGCGCCGACCAGGAGGCGCCCCAGGAGGCGTGCGGGCTTATCTCCCGGGCGAAACCGGCCCGCGGCCTACCTGAAGGCGGGATCGCCCTCTGGGCGGCAGAGAACGCCTCCAGCGATCCCGAGCACCACTTCGCCATCGACCCCGACACGCTGCTAGGGATCACGAAGCAGATCGAGGCGAGGGGCGAAACCCTGGTCGGCGTCTACCACTCCCACCCGGGCGGGGTTGCAGCCCCTTCGCCCGAGGACGTGGAGACCGCCGCCCAGTGGCCGGGGTTGACGTGGATCATCGTCGGCCGCGGGCCGTGCGAGCGGTGCGGCGGTAGCGGCGAAGTCGACGCGACCTCTGGCGACGAATACACCGGCGCGCCCTGCCCCGACTGCGAGGGCAGCGATCCCCCCGGCAGCGCGCCCGTCTTCTGGAACGGGGTCCTCGCGTGAGCCTCCCAAACGGCACCGTGGCGATGGAGTTCGGCCGCTGCCCGATCTGCCCGAAGTCGACGGTCGGGTCCGGCGTGCCGCTGGGGATCAACTGCGGCGGGTGCGGCCACCACTTCCATATCGGTACTGGCGACGGCGGCCCGCTGATCGGCAGCAAACCGATCTTCTGCCCGCGGTGCGAGGGCGCCTGTCTCGGCGTCGAGATCACCGAACCCGCCGGCTTCCAGGACGAATCGTGATCTTCCGCCCCGAGCTCGCGGCCGCGATCGTCCGCGGCGAGAAGACCGTCACCCGCCGGCGGATCAGCGACAACCCGCGCTCGCCCTGGTGCCGCTCGCCGCTGCGGTACCCGGTCGGGATGGAGTTCGCGATCCAACCCGGCCGCGGCAAGCCATCGGTCGCCCGCGCCGTGGTCCGCACCCGCTACATCGAAACGCTCTCCGGCTTCACGCCGGCCGACGCGCGCCGCGAGGGCTTCCCCACCCGAGAGGCGTTCGTGGAGGCGTGGAAGTCGATCAACGGCTCCTGGGACCCCGACGAGATTGTCCACGTCGTCGCCTTCAAGCTCGCCGGCGTCGACTGCCCCAGCTGCGAAGGCCACGGGACCCAGCCGGACGGCGCGGGCTTCGGCCTCGATGTCGGCTTCGGCGTCACCGTCGTCGGCTCTCGCCCCTGCTTCGACTGCTACGGCACCGGCAAGATCGTCACGGTCCCCGCGGTGCGGCTGCTCGCCGAGCTCAAGCGCGCCGCCGGATAGCGTCAGGAGCGGCGGCTAGGCTCGCCGCCACGATGCCCCGGCGCAACAAGAACGCCCTCAAAGGTGGCCGCCTTCACCCCCGCGGCGTCGGTAGCGGGTGGATGCACGCGAAGGGGCGCAAGGGCCGGTCGAAGGACGCCGCGCCCCTGACGCCGGGGGCGATGCACTCGAAGACGCGGCTGCGGTAGGTGTTCCGATTTTGCCCCCACGATTGAGGGGCGAAAACCGGAACCACTAGGCGGCGATCAGCTGCTCTTGGCCGGCTGCCGGCGGCGACGTGATCCCGGCCTCTGCCACGGTCGCGGCGCCCATCCGGCCGATGCGGATCACCGCCCGCGGCTCGCGCCATACGTCGCCCTCGAGTTCCTTCTCGAAGACCACCGCCTCGCGGTCGCAGTAGTGCTTGCGGTCGTGGCCATCGACGACGCGCTTGTCGTCGGCCCAGACGATCGCGTTGGTGATCGCGTCCTCGATCGCGCGTCGCATCTTGCCCGAGTCGTGGGTGATGGTCCGGCTCGGGTGCGCCGGCGCGTCGGGGCGTAGGGTCCCGTCGGCGCGGAAGTGACCGTCGGGCCGCGCCTCGAAGCAGTCGATCTCGATCCACACCGGCCCGTCGATCGGGTCGGCGCTGCCCCAGCGGATCCCCGCCTCCCGCTCGACCGTCGCCATCCACTCCTCAGTCCCCTTCGTCGCGTGCCGGTAGCGCAGGATGAAGTTGCCGTGCTCATCGAGCACCGGCACTTTGCGCTCGCCACGGCGGCCGCGGCATACGACTTCGGCCGTCTTCGATCCGGCCCCGGCCGGCTGGCCGTAGACGGTAAGGCGGAAGAGTTCGGGGCCACGCTCCATAACCAGAATCCTCGCCTGTCGGCCGGACGTTGGTAAGCCCAACGCCCTGCAACCCCCGCTCGCTTACCAGGACCGCGAGGCATCCGAGCGGCGACCTAGATTGGCCGCTGCGAGTTCCACCACGACGAAAGGAATCCTCATGGAGGGTGCAGGTGCAGTACTAGACCCGCCGGCCGACCTCGAGCAGAAACGGCGCGAGGCCGAGGAACGCGGCGAGGAGCCGGGAGAGGGCGCCGGCGAGGGCGAGACCCCGGCCGGCGAGGGAGAGGGCGGCGAGCCCGACGCCGAGCACGAGGGCGAGAAACCCGGCGAAGGGGAAGGCGAGCAGGCACCGCCCGCGCTCGCGATCACCCCGGGCGGGGCGCTCAACCTCCAGGTCGGCGGGGCCAAACCCGACAAGTCGACGGTCAAGCTGCGCGGCGGCTCGATCGAGATCGCCGGCGGCGGCCAGCTGAAGAAGGGCGAGGTCCGCAACATTCTGGTCAAGGTGCGGATCGACGAGGTTCACTTCGTCGACAAGCACGACAACCAGACCGGCGATCTGACCCAGGCCGAGCGCCGGCACATCGCCAAGATGATCGGGGTCGAGCTCGTCGAGTAGACCCCTAGAACGACGAAAGGCCGGACTTACGTCCGACCCCGGTGCAAGGCTCCCGCCCGTGCTCTCTCGATGGAATGAACTCTAGGGTATGGATCAGACGCTCTCTCGGCGCCGCCCAGTGCTCGGCGATCAGGTCCGACTCGCCGCCTCCCTAGCCAAGCAGGTCCGGCTCGGACCCACCTATCGCAAGGTCTTTCTGCTGATCGCCGGCCACATCGACGCCGGCCAGGACGATCCCAGCTGGTCGGAGCTCGCCGAGGGGGCCGGCCTCAACCGCAACACCGTCCGCAACGCGATCGCCCGCTGCCGGGAACGCGGCATCCTCGCCGTCACCGAACCCGGCCGCGGGCAGCGCAACCGCTACACGATCCTCAAGCCTCGATCGAGGGGGGGCCGCCAGGGTCGATGATCCGCGTACGCGCGGTAGCCCGCGCCCCGGTCCCCGCCCCAGGCCGTCACCGCATAGGGGGCATTCCGAGAGCAGCCACCTTGACGGCGCCGGCGTAGGAACCCAGCACCGGACGTAGGCGGCGGTCCTGCATGGAGACCCAGTTGGAGCGGCTAGCCACGCCGCCACCGGGGGTCGAGGGGGGGACCGTGGTGGAGCGGATTTGCGAACTCGCAGGGGTGGGGGTGGATGGGCGGGCTAGGCCCGGACCAGGCATAGGGATTGGAACGTGGGAGAGGAACCGAGAAAAGAGCAGCGATGGAAAGGCTTTACGGATCAGGAGCTTCAGGCGTTCGGCGTTCAGCGTCGAGAAGCAGGCATGGAGGTCCCCTACTTCACGAGGGACCGCAAGCTCTACCGGGTCAAGCGTTTCCCCTGGGGCGGCGAACCGAGATCGTGTTGGCTCGGCGCGTCGAAGCCTCAGATTCCCTACGGGCTCT